>Ga0302264_1000109_pt1 | contig 20181 bp, 18 predicted proteins | sample II_Fen_N3_4_FD_194563 | JGI IMG/M metagenome (GOLD analysis project Ga0302264, IMG submission 194563) | Peat permafrost microbial communities from Stordalen Mire near Abisko, Sweden - II_Fen_N3_4 | ecosystem: Environmental > Terrestrial > Soil > Wetlands > Permafrost | place: Sweden: Abisko... | reverse complement strand
ACGGCCAGCCACAGCGCCAGCGGCACCAAGCCGTCTTCGACCAGCGACGCGCCGATATTTGAAAACGGCTCGGGCGAGGTGTTGATGGCGGCGCGGCTGGTGGCTTTGGCGGCAAAGCTGGTCGCGGCCAGTGAGCCGCCTAGCAGCGCGGCCACAACGCCCATCACGCTGCTGTCAGCGCCAAACACACCCGCCGCCAGCGCCGCGCCCGCCGGAATGCGGATGACGGCATGCACCACGTCCCAGAGCGAATCAAGGCCCGGAATCTTGTCGGCAAAAAATTCGATGAATACCATCAAGCCGCTCGCGCCCAGCACCAGCGGGTGCGTCAGCAGCGCCAAACCCGGCGGCAGCGGCAGCCAGCCGAAATAACCGGCCAGCCCCACGAGAAACACCGCCAGATACAGCCGCACGCCGCTGGCCCAGCCCAGCGCGCCCGCTAAGGCGATGAGCTGCGCCGTGTCCAGCGTGAGCCATTGGGTCGGGTCCAGAGCGGCTTGCATGGTGAAACTCCTTGCGCTTTACGCTTGAGCCGGTGTCAGTCCAGCCAGAACGGCTTGCGTTTTTGCAGGAAAGACTGCACGCCCTCGCGGCCCTCGCGGCTGGTGCGGATGTCGGCAATGCCTTCGACGGTGCGGCCAATCAGCGGCGCGTCAATCTCGCGGCCCGCCACGTCTTGCAGCAGGTTTTTGCAACTGCGCACGGCGTTCGGGCTGGCGCTGGTCAGCGCGCTGGTCAATTCCACCACTTTCGCATCGAGTTGCTCGGCGCTGACAACTTCATGCACAAAGCCGATCCGGTGCGCCTCTTTCGCGTCAAAGCGCTCGGCGGTCAGGAAATAGCGGTGCGCGGCCCGCGCGCCCATCGCCCGGATCACATACGGGCTGATGGTCGCCGGAAACAGCCCCAGCTTGACCTCGCTCAGGCAGAAGTTCGCGGTATCGACGCTGACCGCCATGTCGCAGGCCGCCACCAGCCCCATGCCGCCCGCATAGACATCGCCCTGAATCCGGGCAATGGTGGGCTTGGGGCATTCGTAGATGGCGCGCAGCATGTCGGCCAGCGCGCCCGCGTCGGCGAGGTTTTCGGCGCGGGTGTAGTCGGCCATGCGGCGCATCCAGTTCAGGTCGGCCCCAGCACAAAAGGCCGGGCCGGTCGCGGCCAGCACGATACAGCGCACTTCGGCGGCGTGGCCCAGCTCGGTGAAAGCCTGCGTCAGCTCGGCAATCACCTCGTCGTTGAAGGCGTTGCGCACGTCGGGGCGGCTGAGGGTGATGCAGGCTACAGCGCCGGTGTGGGTGATTTGCAAGGCGCTCATGATTGGGTGACTCCGGCCTCTGCTTGGGCCAATAAGGTTTCAATAAACGATTTAATCGGCGCAAAGGCCGCATGGTCGTAATTCAAAAGTTGCTGTTCTGGATGCCGGTCTTGCGCCTTGAACACATTGCCATAAGCATTGCCCAGCTTGGCGCTGAGCCACGCCTGCACGGCGATTTTGTCTTTCTGCGCCAGCGTGCGTTCGCCCAAATGCAGACTGACGCAATCCCGAAAATAGATGGCGCACTCGGCAACCGGGTCGCCCGCCCAGGCGTCAAGCACCAGCGCCTCGAAAGCGCCAGGCGCGTCATCGCGGGGTAGTTGCAGCTTTTTGCAGGGACGCTTGATTTCTGCCTCAACTTCCTTGAACAAGGCTGCCCAGCGCTGCGCCGTCGCGACGGCGTCTTCTTCACTGTCGGCAATGATGCCGACGATTTTCAGCGGCCCGAGGCTGCGAACCTTCAACGCCTTGAATCGCTTGGGGAAATTGGTAAATCCACCGACGCATTCAATGTCAATTTGTTCAGCGCGCGGGCCAAACCACTGCTCGCACATTTTTTGCACCAAATATTCTTCGTCCTGGCCTTCAACCAGCAGCAACACGGGCGCGGTGATGGCCTCGTTACCGGTCTTGACAGGTTTAATGGGCTTCATGGATTTACCGGACTTCATAGCCCGCCTCCATCACCGTTTCCAGCATTTCATCGTTAATCACTACAGCGCGGATATTGTCGCCATCACGCTCCAGACGAATCAACTGGAAATCTTCTAATTTACCGGCATCGGCAAAGGTTTTGTAAGCGGCGCGGATGCAGTCCCAGCTGTGGGTTGTCATCAAGGTTTGAATACCCTGATTCATCACCATATCCTGAACACCTTTAAACAGAGTCGGTAGTGACGCAAAATGAATTCCATTTTCAACTTCATCAATGAGCGCGATTTTTGCCTCAGTGACCAGCAAGCCGCAATAAAGGTATAAAAGTCGGCTAAATCCATGCCCCAACTGTGCCAGTGGAATGGCATTGGCTTGCCCTTCAAGCTCAAGATAAATTCGCAACTCTCCATCTGGAGAGAGCGAGTGCATATCCTCTAGGCGCGGCTCAATCCGGCGAAGGGAATCCAGCAGTGATCGCTTTTTTCTTTTTAAAATTACCCGATCGAATAACTGAACCGCATTCGACTGACTAGGAGGATTTACCGAAATAGCGAGAGGTTCTTGAAACAACTCGATTATATCAATCTCAGCACCAACGTGCGTTTCTGATGATGTATTCGATTCAGCGAATTGACAAAACTTGAGGCCATCCAATTGAACGTTTTTCATTCCCCTTACATTGAGCCAAGTAGTCCTGTCATTTTGCGAAGGATTTATTAACGTAGTCAACTTGACATGAGCTTGCTCATCTTCAGAACCTTCAAACAAAGCCTCCATAACAAATCCAAGATTAAACCCAAGTTCAATTTTACCTTTAACTCCCTTGAATGTCATATCGATAAATCGCTGCGAATCACGTCCCTCTGCGAGTCGAAACACTGCGGGTAGAGATTGCACATTCCCAATCTCACTAGTTCCCAAATAAACCGCCTCCAGCAGCGAAGTTTTTCCCACGTTTTGCCCCCCCAAAATCAGATTGACTTTGCGCAGGGGCGCGATAAGCGTGTCCTTGAAGCCTTTAAAGCCTTGGATATGAATACTGGTCAACATGGGAATTCTTTCTTTTCAAAACAGACAGCCGCCTATGCTAAAGCGATTCTTCGCTGCCGGGCGGCTCTGCTTCACATCCTGAACAAGCCAAACTTCGTCTCAGGAATCGGCGCGTTCTGCGCGGCGCTCAGGCCCAGCGCGAGCACGCGGCGGGTGTCGGCGGGGTCGATCACGCCGTCGTCCCACAGGCGGGCGGTGGCGTAATACGGGTGGCCCTGGTGCTCGTACTGGCAGCGAATCGGCTCCTTGAAATTGGCCTCTTCTTCCAGGCTCCAGCTGCCACCTTTGGCTTCGATGCCGTCGCGCTTGACGGTGGCCAGCACGCCAGCGGCCTGATCGCCGCCCATGACGCTGATGCGCGCATTCGGCCACATCCACAAAAAACGCGGCGAAAACGCCCGCCCGCACATGCCGTAGTTGCCCGCGCCAAAGCTGCCGCCGATGATGACGGTGAATTTCGGCACCGCTGCTGTCGCCACCGCCGTCACCATCTTCGCGCCGTTGCGGGCGATGCCTTCGTTTTCGTACTTGCGGCCCACCATAAAGCCGGTGATGTTTTGCAAAAACACCAGCGAAATCTTGCGCTGGCAGCACAGCTCGATAAAGTGCGTGGCCTTCAGCGCCGACTCGCTGAACAGGATGCCGTTGTTGGCGATGATGCCGACCACCATGCCTTCGATGTGCGCAAAGCCGCACACAATCGTCGTGCCGTAGCGCGCCTTGAATTCGTCGAACTCGCTGCCATCGACGATGCGGGCGATGATTTCGCGCACGTCAAAGGGCTTGCGGGTGTCCGTCGGAATCACGCCGTACAACTCCTGCGCCGGGAACAGCGGCGCAGCCGGGGCGCGTCCGGCTGACGGCGGCACCTTGGTTTTGTTCAGGTTTTTGACCGAGGCGCGGGCCAGCGCCAGCGCGTGCATGTCGTTTTGCGCCAGATGATCGACGACGCCCGACAGCCGCGTATGCACGTCGCCGCCGCCCAGATCTTCGGCGCTGACGACTTCGCCCGTCGCGGCTTTGACCAGCGGCGGGCCGCCCAGGAAAATCGTGCCCTGGTTCTTGACGATGATGGATTCGTCGCTCATGGCGGGCACGTAGGCGCCGCCTGCAGTGCAACTGCCCATCACGACAGCGATTTGCGAAATGCCCAGCGAACTCATGGTCGCCTGGTTGAAGAAAATGCGCCCGAAATGGTCGCGGTCGGGGAACACTTCATCCTGATTGGGCAGATTCGCGCCGCCGGAATCGACCAGATAAATGCAGGTCAGGTTGTTCTGCTGGGCGATTTCCTGGGCGCGCAGGTGTTTTTTGACGGTGAGCGGGTAGTAGGTTCCGCCTTTGACCGTGGCGTCGTTGCAGACAATCATGCAGTCCACGCCGCTGACCCGGCCAATGCCGATGATCAGACCGGCGCAGGGCGCGTCGCCGTGGTACATGCCCAGCGCGGCCAGCGGCGCGACTTCGAGGAACGGCGTGCCGGGGTCGAGCAGCATCTGGACGCGCTCACGCGGCAGCAGCTTGCCGCGTGCGGTGTGTTTGGCTCTAGCCGCTTCGCCGCCGCCCGCCGCCGACTTGGCGAGCTGGACGTGCAGGTCATCGACGAGGGCGCGCATCGCGGCGGCATTGGACTGAAAGTCGGCGGAACGGGCGTTGAGTTGGGTGGCAAGCTGGGTCATGGAGTCTTCCGGGTCATCGGGCAAAAAGGGCGGGCGCTCAGGCGGTTTTATCGGCCTGTAGCCCGAGTTCGTGTTTCATTTCGTCGCGGATTTTGAATTTCTGGATCTTGCCGGTCACTGTCATCGGGAAACCGGGCACGAAGCGGATGTAGCGCGGCACTTTGTAGTGCGCGATTTTTCCGCTGCAAAAGGCGCGCACCTCGTTTTCGTCCAGCGTTTCGCCGGGCCGGGTCACGATCCAAGCGCACAGCTCTTCGCCGTAGCGCTTGTCCGGCAGGCCGACGACCTGCACGTCCTGCACCTTCGGGTGGCGGTAGAGGAATTCTTCGATTTCACGCGGGTAGATGTTCTCGCCGCCGCGAATCACCATGTCCTTGATGCGCCCGACGATGTTGACGTAGCCCTCGGCGTCCATCGTGGCCAGGTCGCCGGTGTGCATCCAGCCTTCGCTGTCAATCGCTTCGGCGGTGCGCGCCGGGTCGTCCCAGTAGCCGTGCATCACTGAATAGCCACGGGTGCAGAGTTCGCCCGAGACGCCCGGTTCGACAATCTCGCCGCTGTCCGGGCTGATGATCTTGACTTCCAGATGCGGCTGCACCTGGCCGACGGTGGCCACGCGCTTGGCCAAAGGCGTGTCGGTGCCGCTCTGGCAGCTGACCGGGCTGGTTTCCGTCATGCCGTAGGCAATCGTGATGTCGGACAGGTGCATGCTGCTGACGACGCGCTTCATCACCTCGGTCGGGCAGGGCGAACCAGCCATGATGCCGGTGCGCAGTGTGGATAAATCAAACTCGGCAAAGCGCGGATGGTCGAGTTCGGCGATGAACATGGTCGGCACGCCGTGCAGGCCGGTGCATTTTTCGTCCTGCACGGTCTGCAGCACGCTCAAAGGCTCGAAACCGTCGTTCGGATAGACGATGGTGGCGCCGTGCGTCAAACAGGCCAGATTGCCCAGCACCATGCCAAAGCAGTGGTACAGCGGCACCGGAATGCAAAGCCGGTCGGCGGGCGTCAGCGCCATCGCTTCGCCGATAAAAAAGCCGTTATTCAGGATGTTGCGGTGCGTCAGCGTCGCGCCCTTGGGGAAACCCGTGGTGCCGCTGGTGAACTGGATATTGATCGGGTCGGTGGCCTTGAGCGTGGCGGCGATGGCGTGCAGGCGCGCATCGTCCGGGTTGCCGCTGGCCAGCAGTTCGGAAAAGCGCATGAAACCAGGTTGATCTTCCTCGGCGCCGCCCTGCCCCGGCTCGTCAATCCAGATCACGCTGCGCAGGTGCGGCAGCAGCGCCGATTCGAGCTGGCCGCACTGGCCGTGTTCCCACTCGGGCGCCAGCTCGCGCAGCATGCCTAAATAGTCGCTGGTCTTGAAGCGCGCCATCGTCACCAGCGCCTTGCAGTTGACCTTGTTCAGCGCGTACTCGACTTCGGCGGTGCGGTAGGCCGGGTTGATGTTGACCAGAATCAGCCCGGCCTTGGCCGTGGCCAGCTGCATCAAGACCCACTGCGCGTTGTTGTGTGACCAGATGCCGACGCGCTCGCCGGGCTGCAGGCCCAGGCCGAGCAGCGCGCTGGCCAGCCGGTCGGTTTCGCGCTGCAGCTCGCGGTAGCTGTAGCGCAGCCCCTGATGCACACTCACCAGCGCCTCATGCTCAGGCTGGCAGGCGACGACGGCGTCAAAAAAAGCGCCTATCGGCTGCTCGATCAGCGGCGTATCGGTGGCGCCACGGGCGTAGCTGCGGGTCAAAAGGGGCGCGGGCGGCGTGGCCGATGGCGCCGGGGCGGAAATTTCTTCGCTCATGGTTTTTGTCTCCTGGTGGCCGTTCTGCGCGGGCCGTTTTTCAGTATGACCGATTGTGCGCAGGACGAGCTAGAGGGCGTCGCCAGGATGGTTGCAAATCGTGCTACCAAAAGGCACACTGGCGCGCATGTCAAAACACCCCGCCCTCACGCCCATCGCTTTTGTTCAGGCAATGGCGCTGGCCTACGAACGCCGAGGATTGAACCCGGCCAACGCGCTGGCGCAGGCACAAATCGCGCCGTCCGCCCTGCTCGATCAAACCGCCTGCATCACCGCCTGGCAGATGGAGCGCATCTCCGGCGCGGCGATGCTGGAGCTGGACGACGAGGCGCTGGGCTGGTTCAGCCGCCGCCTGCCGTGGGGCAGCTACGGCATGCTGGCGCGGGCGTCGCTGAGCGCGCCCAGCCTGGGCGTGGCGCTGAAACGCTGGTGCCGCCACCACGCGCTGCTGGCCGATGACATCGCGCTGACGCTGACCGTGGCGGGCGACACGGCCCTGCTCACGATTGCCGAGCAGCGCGATCTGGGCGCGCTGCGCGAGTTCTGTCTGGTGTCGGTGCTGCGCAACATCCACGGCCTGGGCTGCTGGCTGATCGACTCGCGCATTCCGCTGCTGGGCGCGCAGTTTGCCTTTGCCGCGCCGCCGCACGCGGGCGCTTACGGCGTGCTGTTTCCGGGGCCGACGGTCTTTGGCGCGGCGCTGACCGGCCTGCGCTTTGACGCCCGCTATCTGGCGCTGGCGCTGCGGCGCGACGAGCGGGCGCTGCAGCAGATGCTCCAGCGCGCCCTGCCGCTGACGGTGCTGCCCTACCGGCGCGACCGCCTGCTGGTGCAGCGCGTGCGTCAGGCGCTGGCCGCGCACCCGGCGCAGACGCACAGCGCCGACGCGCTGGCCGCGCTGCTGCACGTCTCGGCGCGCACGCTGCACCGGCAGTTAAAGGAAGAAGGCGCGTCGCTGCAGGCGCTCAAAGACGAAGTGCGCCGCGAACGGGCGATGGAACTGCTGTTGCGCACCCAGCGCCCCATCAAGCAGATCGCCGAGGCGGCGGGGTTTTTGAACGAAAAGAGCTTTATGCGGGCGTTTAAGGGCTGGACGGGGCGGTCGCCGGGGGAGTTTCGGTGTGGGGTGGTTGGGGAAGTTTAAAGTGAACTCCATAAGGTAATTTTTATTACCTTACGTTGCTTGTACGCCTAAGCCTATGATTCAATTAAGTTTTTTTGCTATCGACTCGAATCAAAAACACGTAATTTCAACTTGGCATGTACACGAGGAAAGCACTCTGCTGCAGCCATTGACCCGCACAAGCTCGGCTAGGCAGTCGTGCGGAGTTTCTGGGGCGGCTGGGGAAATTTGAAATAGCCGCCTAACCATAAATCTATAATTTTGAGGGTTAAGTCGTATTTCACGACATAATTCATAATATTATGGATTTAAGCTTCAGAAAACCCGGTGAGATTGTCAAGCTGCTCTGTGAGCGGCTGCGCAAGGAACGGCTGTCCCGGCAGATGACTCAGGCGGAGGTGGCGGCACGCGCCGGTATCGGGGTCAACACCGTGTCCAATCTGGAGGCGGGCCGCAATGTGGGGTTTGAGAGCGTGATCCGCGTGGCCACGGTACTGGGGCGGCTCCAAGAGTTACAAGAACTGTTCAAGCCACAATTGAACAGCCTGGACGACATGCTTCGCTACGAAAACAGCGCCAAGCGTCAGCGCATCAAGAAGAAGGCCAGCAATGCCTGAGCAAGTGGACGTTTACTACGATGGCTGGGGTGAGCATTGGCGCTGGGGAAGGCTGGTTTCCTCGAACGCCATCACAGGCCGCCCGCTGATTGCGTTTGAGTACAGCGACGAAGCCAAGCGCAGAGGCTTGGAACTGTCGGCCTATACGCTGGCCTTGAACGGGCCAAAACTGCGCAAAGACTTCCCTGCGCATCAAATGGGACTGCCGGGGCCGGTCTATGACGCGCTGCCTGACGGCTGGGGCATGCTGCTGATGGACCGCCTGTTCAAGCGCCGTGGCCTCAATGCTGCGCGTATCGGCCCGCTGGAGCGGCTGAGCTACATCGGCAGTCATGCAATGGGCGCGATGTCGTTTGAGCCGGTCGCGCCAGAAATGCTGGCACCGCCAGAGGAAATCACCCTTGCCCAACTGGCCGCAGAAGTTCAGGACGTGTTGAATGGCGAAGGTGGCGCGTTCCTGCAAAAGTTGCTGCAAATGGGCGGCTCGCCACAAGGTGCCCGGCCCAAGGCATTGCTCTACCGTGACCCGGAAAATGGCGCTTTCAGCACGGCTGCCGCGCCCGGTCTGGACGCATGGCTGATCAAGTTCCCGGCCCGGCAGGAGCACCCGGAAGTGTGCGCTATCGAAGCCGTTTACGCGCAATGCTTGCGCCAGTGCGGCATCAAGACCCCGGAAACGGCGTACTTCGATCTCCCCAACGGGCAAGCGGCCTTCGCCACCCAACGGTTTGACCGACAAGACGGGATGCGCGTACCCATGCAAAGCCTCGCCGCCTTTACCGGCGCAGATTTCCGAACACCCGGAACGCTGGATTACGTCAATTTTTTGCGCGCCACCCAGATGTGTACCAACGACGTGCGGGAGAAAGCGGTCGCCTTCGGGCGCGCCGTCTTCAATGTCGCGTTCAACAACCGGGACGATCACCCCAAGAACTTCGCCTACCTGATGTCGAAAACCGGCCAATGGTCGCTGGCCCCCGCTTACGACGTGACCTTCTGCGAAGGGCCAGGCGGCTACCACCAGATGGACGTGATGGGCGAGGCTTTGGAGATTGGCCGCGAGGCCATGCTCCGGCTTGGAACGCACGAAGCCGAGCTTTCAGCCAGTGAAGCAGCGGCCCTCATTGAACAGATTTGCGACGTGGCCAGCACGTTGACGACCACGGCCAAGAGCATGCTTCCTGGCCAGATCACGCAGGGCACGCTGCGGGTGATTCAGGGTCGGATTAACGACAACATTGGGCGGCTTCGGTAAAAGCAAATTGCACAAAGACAGAGAGCCGGGCCGGTGCATTTGCTTCAGGTGCCGGCCGGTACAGTTGCATTAGGTCTTTCAGTGGTTCCAGGGAAGCTGATCCGGCTCGTATGCTTCGATCTTAGACCTGACAAGCTTCAATCCGTACATCGCGCGCTTCTGACTATAGTCAGGCTTCCCTTTATTGCCAACTAATTTACTCACAGCTTTTTTGCAGGCCTGAGCATCGGTTTGCCCATCAGCAACAAGATCCCAACAGCATAGACCGAAGATCAATGGGCGAACGCTATTTTGTGCAACCATCAGCTTATACTCTTCCGGCAGTGTAGTAATGGCCCTTTTTATATCAAAAGCACCGTCTTTGGTCCAAGCAGACTGAATCTCATCTGGAAAAATCCCTGCCTCCAGCATTGCCAAGCTTCTTTGAGCTTGAGCCAAACCATGCGCACTCCAAATAGCTTTCTCAATTTCTCGAATGGAAGGCAATGGTTTCAGCAAATCAAAAGCAAAGACTACTCGATCTTTTAAAGGGTGCCCATCAACCCTGATCTCATGATCGTCAGTTGAAAAGTTCCATATCCGCCTCTCAGTTACTCTTCTTGGCATCCGAACCGGGTTCGATATTGACGAAATGGTCATTACCATTTCCCCAACTCTAGTCATCGGACTATCTTCCCCTGCAAACCAAATTTCGCTAGTTGCCGGGAGCAATCTTTGCTTTCCACTGCTCGAAAACTTCCCTTCTGCATTCAAGGCCCTACGCCCGTCGCCAGAATTTATATACATCCACCAATCATGAAGCATTTCAAGGTCAGTCAAAGTCGAGAAGTCGGAAAGACAAAATCCTTTGTAGTAAGGGAGGTTATTCAGAACGTAATTCGCTTTATCTGCGAAATTTTCCAATGCCTTGTGCATTAGAACAGCGTGTTCTGAGGTTGCAGTCACTTCGGCAATAGTTCGATGAAATTGGATAACGTCCCAGAAGATGTCAACGCCGTTCTCTAGTTGCGACTCCAAGTCGGCATCTTGGCCCTTGAAGAAAGCGTCCAACTCACTCCTTAATTCCAGAAGCATAGAAAAGAGCTTGCGCTGCACCATACAAGCCTTCCTCTTGGCGATCTCAATCCAAAAGAGCCGTTCAAGCTCATCTTTTACCCATAATTCTGAATCCGTGTATTGAACGTCTCTCATCTGTCAATTCCAAATTGGGTATTCCCAGTTTGGAATTGCCATCTCAAACCGGGCTAACTAAGATCACTGCAGCCGACCAGCTTATCCAAACAGAGTCGGCTATTGACTTTTTACGGAGAAAAATATGCCTATTCTTGCCCCTGGATTTCGAGAGTTCAACTTTTCTCGAATTCACACGCTCAAAACCGCTGGATACAGCGATACAAGCATCGCCAGCGTCATCAACGACGAGACTGACAATAAGTTCAAACTCACTGCTGTGAAAATCAACGGTTACTTGGAGGTGACTTCAGCAGCGTCTAGTCGCATGCTGATTAGCAAAAAAGGAATGAAGGCTTTAATGAACACCCCCACTGAGCCGGTTCCTGAGTAGTAGCCACTCAGTACGCCGACAAGTGAGGTAAACCTGATAAAGGTTATCAAGCATGCTCGGCGTACTACGAATGGCTCCGATTGAAAGGCTGTCAACAATCTATTGCAGAAGTCCGGTACGAGCTTCAAGCGCGACATCTATCTTCCGCTGCAATGTACAAAACTGAAACATCAGCCCGCAAAGCCTCACAAAACCATCCTCAACCAGTTCAAGCCAGACACCCAACTATTAGCCAGCAACCCCAATCCCCTCCAACGCCGCCGCCAGCTGCCCCACAGTCCGCTCCACCTGGTGCCATTTCTCCAGCCCGAACAGCCCGACGCGAAAGGTCATAAAATCCGCGCCTTCGTCGCACTGCAGCGGCACGCCCGCAGCGGTCTGCAGGCCCTGCGCCAGAAACTTGCGGCCTGACTGAATCTCGGGGTCTGTCGTGTAGCTGACCACCACGCCGGGCGCTTTAAAACCGTCGGCGGCCACGCTGGGCAGGCCACGGCTTTCAAACAGGGCGCGCACCTGCTGGCCCAGCGCCACCTGCTCGGCTTTCACCTTGGCAAAGCCGTAATCCTGCGTCTCTTTCATCGCGTCGCGCAGGCGCGTCAAGGCATCGGTGGGCAGCGTGGCGTGGTAGGCGTGGCCGCCTTTTTCGTAGGCTTCCATGATCTGCAGCCACTTCTTTAAATCGCAGGCAAAGCTGGAGCTGGTGGTGGCGTCGATGGCGGCTCGGGCGCGCTCGCTGAGCATCACCATCGCGCAGCAGGGCGAGCTGCTCCAGCCTTTTTGCGGCGCGGAAATCAAGATGTCCACGCCGGTGGCCTGCATATCGACCCACATCGCGCCCGAGGCAATGCAGTCGAGCACAAACAGTCCGCCGACTTCATGCACCGCGTCGGCGACGGCGCGCAGGTAGTCGTCGGGCAGGATCATGCCGGAGGCGGTTTCGACGTGCGGCGCAAAAACCAGCGCGGGCTTTTCGCGGATGATGGTCGCTTGCACGTCGGCAATCGGCGCGGGCACCCAGGGGGCTTGCGCGCCGGGGCCGGTTTGGCGGGCCTTCAGCACGGTGCTGGAGGCGGGAATGTTTCCCATGTCGAAAATCTGCGTCCAGCGGTAGCTGAACCAGCCGTTGCGCAGCACCAGAACGTGCTTGCTAGGGGCAAACTGCCGCGCCACGGCTTCCATGCCGTAGGTGCCGCTGCCGGGCACGAGTGCGACGGAATGGGCTTTGTAAACGTCTTTCAGGATGTTTGAAATGTCGTTCATCACGCCCTGAAAGCTGCGCGACATGTGGTTGAGCGCGCGGTCGGTATAGACGACGGAAAATTCAAGCAGGCCGTCAGGGTCGATGTTGGGCAGCAGTCCGGGCATAGGAATCCTTGGCGTGATGAGTGGGGGAAATTCGGCTGGAAAAGGCCAAATTCATCATAACGTGCCGGGCAAAAAGCGCCCCCGAAATCAAGCCGCTGCCAGCAGCCCCGGCAAGTCGGCCATGTGGCCGAACAGGTGGCTGGCGCCCGCCTGCCTCAGCGCCGCGCCATGTTCCGGCTGCGGGCAGTAGGCCCATACGGTCGCGCCCGCCGCGACGCCTGCCGTCACGCCGGTGGGCGTGTCTTCGATCACTAGGCAATGCTCGCCCGCCGCACCCAAATGGGCGGCAGCGGCCAGATAGACATCGGGCGCGGGCTTGGAGCGCGGCATTTCGTGGCCGCTGAAAATCCGGCCTTCAAAGTAGCGCATCAGCCCGACTTGGGCGAGCTGCATTTCCACCTTGAAACGATCCGCGCCCGAGGCGCAGGCGATGCGCTGCGCGCCGTGCGCGTGGGCGGCGGCCACGGCTTCGTGCGCGCCCGCGATGGCGGTCAAGCGCGCCTGCAATTCGCGGTTGCGCCGGGCGTAGAACTCGGCCATCCAGGCTTCGGTCAGCGGCTGGCCGGTGTTGGTTTCGATGGCAACGCGCTCGTCGCGCACCGCCTTGCCGATGAAGAGGCGAAAGCATTCCTCGGGCGTCAGCGTCCAGCCGCTTTCTTCGAGCAGGTCGCGCAGCACGCCGTTGGTGATGGGCTCGCTGTCCACCAGCACGCCATCGCAGTCAAACAAAACGGCTTCAAATTTCATGGGATTTGCTTTTTTCAGCCCGGCCAGCACAGCGTCAGGCGGGCTTTGGATGGTTTAAAACTGGTCGCCATTGAGATAAAACCAGCGCCCGCCTTCGCAGATAAACCGGCTGCGCTCGTGCAGGCGCGTGGCCCGGCCCGCCGCACGGCAGCGGGCGACGAATTCGACTTCGGCGTACTCCGGCGGCACCAGCAGGCGCTGCGAGCGCACTTCCAGCCCCAGCCACTTCGCGCCCGGCTCGAACTCCAGCGCCGCCGGGCGTGTCGAGGCGTGCCAGGTCGCCAGCAGGTAGTCGGCCCGCTCCAGCACAAACGCGCTGTAGCGCGAGCGCATCAGGCTTTGGGCATCGGGCGCGGGCGTGGCGGCGAAGTCGTCGAGATACGGGCCGCAGCACTGGGCAAACGTCAGCGGCTTTTGCCGTGCGTCCAGCCGCCCGCAAGGGCAGGCGGCAGCACTCAGCACGGACTTCATCGGTTTTGTCGGCGTGATCTGCGGCGCCGGAGTTGCAGGCGTTGCCGAAACGATGGCCGTCAAGCCTTTTTCGCCTTGCGCGCTTCCAGCGTTTCCGTCGGCGCGCCCTCTTTCACCCAAGCTGCAAAACCGCCATCGATGTGGGCGACGTTGCGCATGCCCATGTCCTGCAGCGTCTTGGTGGCCAGCGCGCTGCGCCAGCCCGCGCCGCAAAACAGGATGAACTCGCGGCTCTCGTCGGCAAACACCGGCTTGAAGTAGGGCGAAGCCGGATCGACCCAAAATTCGAGCATGCCACGCGGCGCATGCAGCGCGCCGGTGACGGTGCCACCGCGCTCCAGTTCGCGCGGGTCGCGGATATCGACGATCTGCACAGCCGGGTCGGCCAGCCGCGCCTGCACGTCGGCGACGGAGTAGGTTTTGACCTCTTCCATCGCCTCATCGACGAGCGCCTGAAAACCTTTGGTAATGGGCATGTTTTGTCTCCTGAAAGGCGGGCAGCTTACAGCGCGCGCTGGATGATGATTTTTTGCACGTCGCTAGTGCCTTCGTAGATCTGGCACACGCGCACGTCGCGGTAAATGCGCTCGACCGGGAAGTCGGTGACGTAGCCGTAGCCGCCCAGCGTCTGAATCGCGGCGCTGCAGACTTTTTCGGCGATTTCGCTGGCGAACAGCTTGGCCATCGCCGCTTCCTTCAGGCAGGGCAATCCGGCGTCGCGCAGGCTGGCCGCGTGCCAAATCAGCTGGCGCGCCGCTTCCAGCTGCGTCGCACACTCAGCCAGCCGGAAACCGACGGCCTGGTGGTTGATGATGGCGGTGCCAAAGCTCTGGCGGTCTTTGGCGTAGGCCACGGCCACCTCGAAGGCGCTGCGCGCCATGCCAACGCTTTGCGCGGCAATGCCGATGCGCCCGCCTTCCAGCGCGGACAGCGCAATTTTGTAGCCTTCACCCTCGGCGCCGATCAGGTTTTCAGCCGGGATGCGGCAGTCGTCAAAGTTGACCTGCGCGGTGTCGCTGGAATGCTGGCCCAGCTTGTCTTCGAGCCGAGCCGCCGAATAGCCGGGCGCGTCGGTCGGCACGATGAAGGCGCTCATGCCTTTTTTGCCCGCCGCCTTGTCGGTGACGGCAATCACGATGGCAACCTGGCCGTTCAAGCCGCTGGTGATGAACTGCTTGACGCCGTTGATGACGTAGCCGTCAGCATCTTTGCTAGCGGTGGTGCGCAGCGACGAGGCATCGCTGCCGGTGTGCGGCTCGGTCAGGCAAAAAGCGCCGAGCAGCTCGCCTTGGGCCAACTTGGTCAGCCACTGGGCTTTTTGCGCGGCGTTGCCGTAGCGCATCAAAATGGCGTTGACTGGGCAGTTGGTCACGGAAATAGTGGTGCTGGTGCCGCCATCGCCAGCGGCGATTTCTTCGAGCACCAGCGCCAGCGTCACGTAATCAAGGTTGGCGCCGCCGAATTCTTCCGGCACGCAAATGCCGTAAGCGCCGAGCGCGGCCAGCCCCCGGTGCGCTTCTTTGGGAAAATAGTGTTCCTTGTCCCACTTCGCGGCGTGGGGCCAAAGTTCGGCTTGAGCGAAGGCGCGCACGGCGTCGCGCACTTGTTCTTGGTCATTGTTCAGTATCAATGTTGTCTCCGGTGTTGGTTAGGTCAGCGCGATTTGCGTTTACAGCACTTCAACGGCCAGCGCCGTCGCTTCGCCGCCGCCGATGCACAGGGTGGCGACGCCTTTTTTCAGGCCACGCGCCTTCAGCGCGTGAATCAAGGTGACGATGATGCGCGCACCGCTGGCGCCAATCGGGTGGCCCAGCGCGCAGGCGCCGCCGTTGACGTTGACGATGTCATGGCTCAGATTCAGGTCAGCCATCGCGGCCATTGGCACGACGGCGAAGGCTTCGTTGATTTCCCACAGGTCCACGTCTTTGACGTCCCAGCCGATTTTTTTCAGCAGTTTTTGCACCGCGCCGACCGGGGCGGTGGAGAACCACTCGGGCGCCTGCGCAAACGTGGCGTGGCCGACGATGCGGGTAATCGGCGTCAAGCCGAGTTCCTTGGCGGTGGAAGCGCGCGCCAGCACCAGCGCAGCCGCACCGTCGCTGATCGACGAGCTGGAGGCGGCGGTGATCGTGCCGTCTTTCTTGAACGCGGGCTTGAGCGAGCTGATCTTGTCGAGCTTGACCTTGCCTGGGCCTTCGTCGTTGAAAATCACCGTCTCGCCAGCGCGGCTCTTGACGCTGACGGGGGCGATTTCAGCCGTGAAAACACCGGCCTCAATGGCGGCCTTGGCGCGCTGCACGCTGGTGGTGGCAAAAGCGTCCTGCTGTTCGCGGGTGAAGCCGTATTTGGCGGCGCAGTCTTCGCCGAAAGTGCCCATCGAGCGGCCTGGCTCGTAAGCGTCTTCCAGGCCGTCGAGCATCATGTGATCCATCACACGGTCGTGGCCGATACGTATGCCGCCGCGTGCCTTGGGCAGCAGGTAAGGCGCGTTGGTCATGCTTTCCATGCCGCCAGCGACCATCACGTCGCGGCTGCCTGCGAGCAATTGGTCGTGCGCCAGCAGCGTCGCCTGCATGCCGGAGCCGCACATTTTCGACAGCGTGACGGCGCCGGTGCTGTTCGGCAAGCCGCCCTTGAAACCAGCCTGGCGCGCTGGCGCCTGGCCCTGGCCCGCCATCAGGCAGTTGCCAAACAGCACTTCATCGACGCTGGCAGGCGCGACGCCAGCGCGCTCGACAGCGGCCTTGATGGCGACGCCGCCCAAGTCGTTGCCAGACAGGCTAGAAAATTCACCTTGAAACGCGCCCATAGGGGTGCGGGCGGCGCTGAGGATGACGATGGATTCAGACATGGTTTTCTCCGGTGGGTCAAAAAATAGGGCGATTTGGCAAAAAGCGCCGGTCGCGCTCGTAAGGAAAAACGTCGTGGACATGGCCAGCGGCAATGCGCGCCTTGTGGCCCTGCCAGAAAGCGGGGTCGAGCAGGTCGGCGTGGTGCTGCATGAACACGGCGCGCACGGCAGGGTTGCCGAGCAAAAAGGGCGCAAAAGTCTCGGGAAACACGTCTCTGGGGCCGACCGAATACCAGATCTCACCGCTCATTTCCTCTTCCTCGTTGCGCGGCGTCGGCACCTTGCGGAAGTTGCAGTCGGTGATGTATTCGATCTCGTCGTAGTCGTAGAAGACGACTTTGCTGTTGCGCGTGACGCCGAAGTTTTTCCACAGCATGTCGCCGGGAAAGATGTTCGCCGCGACCAGGTCTTTGATCGCGTTGCCGTACTCGACGACGGCGCGCTCGATTTGCGCCTGCCCGGCGGGCTGCTCGGCGCCGAGGTCAAAAGCTTCTTGCAGGTAGATATTCAGCGGAATCATGCGCCGCTCGATATAGACGTGCTGGATGATGACTTCCATCTGGCCGTCGCCATCGCGGTCGCTGATCTCTAACTGGCTGGGCGCGAATTTCTCGATCTCGGCGATCAGCTCGTCGCTGAAACGCTCGCGCGGAAAAGCCACCAGCTGGTATTCCTGCGTGTCGGCCATGCGGCCGACGCGATCGTGCTGCTTGACGAGCAGGTACTTGCCCTTGACCTGCTCGCGGGTGGTCTCTTTCTGCAAGGGAAAGTAGTCCTTGATGACCTTGAACACATAGGGAAAGGACGGCAGGTCAAACACCAGCATCACCATGCCCTTGATGCCGGGCGCAATGCGGAACTTGTCGCTCGAATGGCGCAGGTGGTGCAGAAAGTCGCGGTAAAACAGCGTCTTGCCTTGCTTGGCCAGGCCCAGCGCGTTGTAGATTTCGGCACGCGGCATGCGCGGCATCATGCTACGCAAAAACTGGACGTAAGCCGACGGAATGCCCATATCGACCATGAAATAGGCGCGGGCAAAGCTGAACAGAATCAACAAATCGTTCTCGCCAAACAGCGCCGCATCGATGCGCAGTTTGCCGTCAGGGTTGTGCAAAATCGGCAGCGCAAACGGCACTTCAAAAAAGCCGTTGATGACCTTGCCGACGATGTAAGCGCCCTTGTTGCGGAAAAACAGGCTGGACAGCACTTGCAATTGAAAATTGGCGCGCAGCTTAACATCGCCCAGTTTGGCGCTGATGGCGCCAGCGACGTAGGCCGCGTCGCGCTCCAGATCTTCAAAAGCCACGCGCAGGCCAAAATCGCGCACCAGCTCGGTCAGCGTCTCGGGCAGGCTGCCCGGCGCCGGGTAGTAGGCGCGGTAAGTCGGCTGGGCCTGCGGCTCGCTGTCTTCGATGTACTCGGTGCTGACGGCGGGCCGCACGAAAATAAAGTCGTTCTGAAAATAGCTGCGGTGCAGGATTTTCGTCGTGACCGAATTGAAAAACGTCTCGGCCAGCTCGGGCTGCAGGTGGTTCACCAGCAGGCCGATGTAATGCAGCTTGACTTGGTGCCACTCGTCCATCGGCAGCGCACCGGCCTTGAATTCCTTTTCGAGGCGCCTCACGCATTCTTTGACGCGCAGGTCGTAGAACTCGATGCGCTCGCGCTGGGCGCGCTGCTGGCCGTGCCAGTCGGCCGTTTCAAAACGGTGCCGAGCCCGGCTCGATTCGGTGCGAAACAAACGGTAGTGGCGATTGAAACCGTCCATCATCGCTTTCGCGATGTCGTAGGCAACGGTGGAATCCAGACGTTGGGGAAACATCGCGCGCCTTACACCTTGGCGCCGCCGTCTGGCAGGCTCGGCTTCATCGTGCGACGCGGGTAGCGCTTGAGCGCATGGCGAAAAACCTCCACCACCTCATCCGCGTTTTTCATGCTGACCTTGAGGTCGTTGACCAGACCGTTCTTGAGGCTGTAACACCAGCCATGCACTTCGACTTTCTGGCCCCGGCTCCAGGCGTCCTGCATCACGTTGGACATGGCGACGTTGCCGACTTGCTCAATCACGTTCATCTCGCACAGCACGTCTTCCTGGCGCTCGATAGGCAGATGCTCCAGGCGCTGCAGGTGGCGCAGCTTGACATCGCAGACGTGGCGCAGCCAGTTGTCGGCCAGGCCGACGCGGGTGCCGCGCAGCGCGGCCAGCACGCCGCCGCAGCCGTAGTGGCCGACCACCATGATGTGCTCGACCTTGAGATGATCGACGGCGTACTGGATCACCGACAGCGCATTCAAGTCCGAATGCACCACCACGTTGGCCACGTTGCGATGCACGAACACCTCGCCCGGATCGAGCGCGATGATCTCATTGGCCGGAACCCGGCTGTCCGAGCAGCCAATCCACAGGTATTTGGGCGTCTGCTGGCCGACCAGCCGACTGAAATAATCCGGGCGCTGCTCAGCCATGCGGGCAGCCCAGCAGCAGTTGTTATCGAGTAAGTGTTGAAGCGATGTAGTCATAAAGACGATCTTAAACAGTTGCCAAGACAGCCCCGGAGCGGTTTAAAAAAGTCAGCAGGTTTCAGCAAACAACTCGCGCCCGATCAGCATGCGGCGGATTTCGCTGGTACCGGCGCCGATTTCGTACAGCTTGGCGTCGCGCCACAGGCGGCCCAGCGGGTACTCGTTGATGTAGCCGTTGCCGCCGTAGATCTGCACGCCGTCGCCCGCCATTTTGGTGGCCTGCTCGGCGCACCACAGGATCACGCTGGCGCAGTCTTTGCGGACTTGACGAACGTGCTCGGCGCCCAGCATGTCCAGGTTCTTGGCCACCGTGTAGGCAAACGAGCGCCCGGCCTGCAGCACGGTGTACATGTCGGCGACCTTGCCCTGAATCAATTGAAACTCGCCGATGCTCTGGCCGAACTGCTTGCGGTCGTGGATGTAGGGCAGCACGTTGTCCATCACCGATTGCATGATGCCCAGCGGGCCGCCGGTCAGCACGGCGCGTTCGTAATCGAGGCCGCTCATCAGGACTTTTGCACCGCCATTCAGGTTGCCCAGAATGTTCTGCTCGGGCACTTCGACGTTGTTGAAGACCAGCTCGCCGGTGTGGCTGCCGCGCATGCCCAGCTTGTCGAGCTTTTGCGCGACGCTGAAGCCCTTCATGCCTTTTTCGATCAAAAAGGCGGTGACACCGCGTGCGCCCAGTTCCGGCTCGGTTTTGGCGTACACCACCAGCGTGTCGGCGTCCGGGCCGTTGGTGATCCACATTTTGCTGCCGTTGAGCAGGTAGTAGCCACCCTTGTCTTCGGCTTTCAATTTCATCGAAATCACGTCGCTGCCCGCGCCCGGCTCGCTCATGGCGAGCGCGCCGACGTGTTCGCCGCTGATCAGCTTGGGCAGGTATTTGGCGCGCTGCGCGTCGCTGCCGTTGCGCTTGATCTGGTTCACGCACAGGTTGGAGTGCGCGCCATAGCTCAGACCGACGGAGGCGCTGGCGCGGCTGATTTCTTCCATCGCGATCATGTGCGCTAGGTAGCCCATGCCCGAGCCGCCGTATTCCTCGCCGACGGTGATGCCGAGCACGCCCAGGTCGCCCATCTTGCGCCACAGGTCCATCGGGAACTGGTCGGTTTTGTCGATTTCAGCCGCGCGCGGGGCGATTTCGGCTTGGGCAAAATCGCGCA
>Ga0302264_1000108_pt1 | contig 20316 bp, 21 predicted proteins | sample II_Fen_N3_4_FD_194563 | JGI IMG/M metagenome (GOLD analysis project Ga0302264, IMG submission 194563) | Peat permafrost microbial communities from Stordalen Mire near Abisko, Sweden - II_Fen_N3_4 | ecosystem: Environmental > Terrestrial > Soil > Wetlands > Permafrost | place: Sweden: Abisko... | reverse complement strand
CAGATCGACAACGACAGCGCGACGATGGTGATCAGGGTGTTGGACATCAGGTTGCCGATCACCGGCAGCAGGCCGAGCAGGAAGGTCAGCACGATCAGGGTTTTGGTCAGCGGCAGGTGAATACCGCACAGCGGCAGCACCACCGCGAGGAACACCGCGGTAAACACGGTGTTGAGGGCGGCGATCTTGATCTGAGCGAAGACGATGTTGCGAAACGCCTGGACCAACAGGTGCAGACGATCGAACAGCGCGGCGGCCAAGGGTTTGCGTTTGGTCAGGTCAGGCACGCGCTGCAGCGCCATGATCGCGCCGAGCACCATGCCGATCAGCAGGGTGACGAACATGTGGGCGGCATCTTTGCCCACCAGTTGCAGGTCGCTCAGGTGTTTGCTTATCCAGTCGCCGATGGCCACCCGAAACTCGGCGGCGCTGGCGGGCAGGTAGGCGTCGAGGAACGGCGGCAGTTGGCCGCGCGCGCGGTCGACCACGCCCATGAATTTGTCGAGGGAGGCCCCGGGGTTTTCCGCTTCGTGGAGCAGGAAGCTGATCGCGCCGGCAAAGATCAGGGCCAGCACGCTGACGATCAAGGTGCCGAGCAAGGCGACGGCGAGCCAGCGCGCACGCCGACCTTCGATCAGCCGTTGCAGTTGAGGGGTAAGCATGTTGACCAGTTCAAACACCAACAGACCGGCCAGCAGGCTGGGCAGTAACTTCAGCGGCAGAACCAGCAGTAACCCGCCGAAAATGATGATGTAACTGGCCAGCAACAACACGTGACGCTGAGAAAACGTTGGCATACAGCCTCAAAACGAACGGCGTTAAAGGATGGGCAGTCTGCCAGCCTTGGGGGAATCAAGCGAGGGGATCGGCGGTGAATGCGATCAAGTGTGGGAACTGGCGTGCTATCGCAGGCAAGCCAGCCTCACACATTTGATCTTCAGCGGCCGCGAAATCGCAATCAGCCTTTGAGGCAGGTGCTCATGAACGTCTTGCGTGCGTCGCCAGCCAGCGCTTTGGTTTTCGCCGACGCATTGCAATCCTTCATCTTCTGCTGCTGCGGGGTCAATGTCTTCGCATCATTGGCCGCCGACGCCGACAGGCAGGTTTTCATGAAGGTCTTGCGCTCGTCGCCCTTGAGCGTCTTGGTGGTGGCCTCGGCATTGCAGGTGGTCATTTTATTTTGCTGGGCGGTCGCGGCAAAACCTTGGGAACACAGCATCAGGCCCATCATCAACAACGGAATTCGCAGCATCTTCATGGAGTTTTCTCCCTGTTACCGTGCCGGAGGGCACGGCCTACCGACGAGTGTAGCCAAACCTTGTAACATCTTCACCGGCCACGGATGTTTGCCCGTCGGTACTGCTCCGGGGTACAGCCGGCGTGGCGCTGGAACATGGCGATAAACGCCGAGGCGGTGCTGTAGCCGAGGTCGAAGGCCACCTGTTGCACGCTGCGCTCGCTGTCGAGGGCTTCGATGGCTGCCAGGTAGCGCAGACGCTGGCGCCATTCGCCGAAGCTCATGCCCAGCTCGCGCACAAACTGGCGGGCCAGGGTGCGTTCGCTCACATGCACCTGCTCGGCCCATTGCGCCAAGGGGCGGTTATCCCCCGGTTCGGCCTGCATGCCTTCGAGCACGCCGAGCAGCCCGGATTGGCGCGCGTAGGGCAGGAAACCATCGTGGATCGGTGCCTGCTTGAGCTGGTCCACCAGCACCTGGGCCAGGCGGATATCGGCTTCGGTGTGGGGGATGTTGACGTCACGCTGGGCGAAGTCGCTGAGGATCGCCTTGAGGATATCGCTGATCGCCAGGGTACAAGGCTGCTTAGGCAGTTGCGCGCACAACGGCGGGGCCAGGCCCACCGAGCGGTAGACAATTGCCTGGGCATTGTAGGAACTGTGTTCGGTGTCCGGCGGTATCCACACCGCGTACTGCGGCGGCGACATAAAGCGGCTGCCGGCCACTTCCATGCGCATCACCCCGCTCGCCGAATAGTCCAACGAACCCCAGAAGTGCCGGTGCGGGGTGCATTCGGTATTCGGGGCAAAATCGGAGTAACGGAAGTACACCGGGCTCGGCAGGCTGGGGAAATCCGCAAGGCGCACGGTGTGTCTGGGCATGTTGTCTGGATTCAGAGGTCGTTTGTCTGGATCGCAGTATAGGCTTCAATCCAGACAGGGGGATAATCGCGCCTCATCAACACATTGGGCTGCTTTCAATGCAATACGCGTATCCCCTGCTGGCCATTTTCATCTGGGCCGGCAACACCGTGGTCAACAAACTGGCCGTGGGTTCGATCTTCCCCGCTGAAATCGGCTTCTACCGCTGGTTGTTGGCCGCGCTGCTGTTTACCCCGTTCATGCTCAAGCCGGTGATTGCGCAGTGGCCGATCATCCGCCCGAACCTGGGCAAGATATTTATCCTCGGCGTGCTGGGCATGGCGGTGTATCAAAGCCTGGCCTATTACGCCGCGTCGCTGACCAGCGCCACCAACATGGGCATCATCCTGTCGCTGATGCCATTGATGGCGTTGACGGCGGCGATCATCAGCCTCGGCCAACGCCTGACGTTTGGCGCACTGACCGGCGCGGTGCTGTCGTTTGCCGGCGTGGTGGTGGTGGTGTCGTCCGGCAGCCTGGGCGCGTTGCTGCAACACGGGGTCAACCTGGGCGACGCGATGATGCTGGTCGCCACCCTGGCCTACGCGGTCTACAGCACCCTGTTGAAAAAATGGCAGCTGCGCCTGCCGCCGTTGGTGTTGCTGTATTTGCAGGTGCTGGTGGCGGTGGTGGTGCTGTTTCCGCTGTTCCTGTTTTCGGCAAAAGCCGGGCTGGGCTGGGCGAATATTCCGTTGGTGCTGTACGCCTGCCTGCTGGCCTCGATGCTCGCGCCGTTGGCCTGGATGCACTCGGTCAAAACCCTCGGGCCGAGCCGCACCACGTTGTTTTTCAACCTGCTGCCGCTGATTACCGCGCTGATTGCGGCGCTGGTGTTGAAGGAAGAACTGGCGCTGTATCACCTGGTGGGCGGGCTGTTGACGTTGGGCGGGGTGATTTTGTCGGAGCGCTGGACCACGCCGGTCGGGCGTAAGCTGGGCGTTGCCTGAGCTATCGCTATCGGGGGCAAGCCCCCTCCCACAGTTGACCGAGGCGCCAGGGCGAACGCGGTCCAATGTGGGAGGGGGCTTGCCCCCGATGAACGATAACGCGGTGCATCTGCTACACCCCAGCCGCCTTGAGCCGCCGCGCATGCTCGACGAACAAGCGGATCGGCTGCGCCCCCTTGCCCACCAACCCCAGCGACTGGTTGACGATATCGAAATGGTCGAGGGCGTAGTCATCGCCGATCACCGTGCCCAGGTGTGAGCTGTAGCGTCCGACCATGCCATCGCACTGGCCCTTCTCACGCACGAAGCTGCGGGCGAACAGGCGGCAACTGCGATTCGTGCCATCGAACAGGTTGCGCCCGCGATCGGTCTTACCCGGTTGCAAGGTGCCGGACCACGAGTAATAGCGCACGCCATTCACCGCTTCGGCGCCCTGCCCGCCCCACGTCTGCGGCAATCCCTGGGGATATTCACGATTAAACAACGCCACCCCCGCGCGGGTCAGCGACTGGTGCGAGGCGTGCAGGTCCGCCTTGAAGCGCGGGCCACGGTAGCCGGTTTCGAGCAGGCTCATGACTGCGGCCGCCAGATGAAACAGCGCGCTGACGATCCGGCCTTTGACGCTGTCCATCGGGTAATGGGTATGGAAATAATCCGCCAGCTCCGAGCCGTGATTGGGCCCGGCCACCGACGTCACCGAAGCGATCCACTCCGGGCGCTTGGCGGCGGCATAGCGCGCGGTGAGCGCGCCCTGGCTATGGCCGATCAGGTTGACTTTGTCGGCGCCGGTTTCGCGGCGAATCCGCTCGACCTGCACCAGCAACTGCTCACCGCGCACCTCGCTGGAATCGAGCGGCGCCACCTGCACCGCAAACACCTGCGCCCCACCCGCCCGCAGCGCCGGGACGATGCCATACCAGTAAGGAAACAATCCCAGGCGCACAAACCCCAGCATGCCCGGCACCAGCACCAACGGGTAACGCGTGGCTAACGACTGCGACATGAAGCGAACGTCCTTGATCAAGAAAGGATGCGAGCAGGCTAACCCAATCCGGCGACGCGCTGATGACATCTGCCGGTAAATCCAATAAAACTTTTTGCTTTGCGCAGGACTCACAACTTGGAGCGATCACGCCGGCAGAGCGTGGCGTAAAACCGGATTAGCACCAGGAGATTGAGATGACCGAAGCACACTTGACTGACGTTGCGACCCTGCGCCAACGCGCCCGCCAGAACGTCGAAAACGGCGCCGTAACCGAAGGCTACAGCGCCGACCGCGAAGAGATCATTCGCCTGCTCAACGCCTCGCTGGCCACTGAACTGGTCTGCGTGCTGCGCTACAAGCGCCACTACTTCATGGCCAGCGGCGTGAAAGCGCAGATCGCCGCGGAAGAATTCCTCGAACATGCGACCCAGGAAGGCGAACACGCCGACAAACTCGCCGAACGTATCGTGCAGTTGGGTGGCGAGCCGGAATTCAACCCGGACCTGCTGTCGAAGAACGCCCACGCGCAATACGTGGCCGGCAACAACTTGAAGGAAATGGTCTACGAAGACCTCGTCGCCGAGCGGATTGCGGTCGACAGCTATCGCGAAATCATCCAGTACATCGGTGATAAAGACCCGACCACTCGCCGTCTGCTTGAAGAAATCCTGGCTCAGGAAGAAGAGCATGCGGATGACATGGCGGATATTCTCGAAAGCCTGTAAATGACTGCGCATCTAAAAAGGGGGAAGCGGGTTAGCCAGCTTCCCCTTTTGACCGTCAGTTCGTCAGAAACCATGATAGGGCCATCCCCGCCATGGACGATAGTGTGAGCAGGTAGGGAACGACTATCCAGAGTTTGAGACTTCTTGGAATACGTTTCACATCCTCAACGAGTACGAGGTATCGCCATTGAAAAATCCTCGGCATAAGGATGACGAGGGCAATCGCGAAGAGGCGTTTCAACTTCCCACCCAACGGACCGACGCCAAACCTATATTTGAACGTCACTACGAATGTGCTGAACTTTAGATAATCTTCGGCCTCTTCAAGCCTTGTATAAATGACATAAAAATTTAATGGAAAACTCAGCAGCATCACCACACCAGACACTATACCGATGAACTCTGACGTCATTGCCCACTCCCTGAAACTTCGTAAAGGAGGGTGCCTATTTGCTCACCGGTGTGGCTACCTAAAGTGCCCACGGCTAAGCCGCCAACGGCCCCACCCACTATGGCGCAGCCTAGCGCACTCACTCCCGCAGTAGGTATGGCAAAGACTGCTGCACATACAGCAACTCCGAACCCCATGCCTGCGTACCCTCCGTAAGCGGCGCCACCGACGCCTAACACCAGTTTTCCTCCCTCCACAAACTTCGCCCGCGTACATTCCTGCTCTCGCCCGGTGGAGCACGCCTCCGTTATCTCCAACGCAGTCACTCCAACATCCAGCGCGATACCGATATAAGTGCCCTTCTTCAACATCTGCGAAGCCTTGGCGATACGCTTGACGGTCTCTTCATACTTGCGAATTTCACCGTGATGCCAATAGCTTTTAGTGGAAATTCCCAACATTTTTTTGATCGAACCTTCATTTTTCAGGCCCGCGCCAAAACGTGCCATACCAGAAAGCTGAATCTCCAGTTTTGCAAACAGCGCTCTGCGCTTAACCAGAAACTCATCCCTTGCCCCCATGGTGCCCTTCCTCAGGTACTGCTTATGCAAATCCTCGATTTCCATGAGGGTCTTCTCGATTGCCGCAAGGTGCTTACTCCAGGCACTGCTGGCAGCCCCGATGCCAATAGAGGTATGGGCCATGATGGCCTGTAACAGATCGTAATTCTTAATCAAAGACTGATCAGCGGCAGAGTGCGCCATCAAGTCATGTTTCACGTTTCGTGCGGAGAGCATCAGCCGTGCTTCTTCAGCCGTGCAAGAGGCTGTTCGGCTGTCCCCGATGATTACCAGTTGCCCAGGTAATACCACGGTGTTGCGGATATGTTGGTTAAGGGTGTCGAACTTCGTTTGCGCATGAGGACTGAGTGAAAGGCTTAGTTTGAGCAGTGGATAAAGCTGCGGTCGATCATTGATAAAAACGTAGGGTCCCTGCATCGCGTACACCTCCAAGTGACTGTAACCGCCAACTATAAGAAGGCGCCGCAGGAGGTATAAGGGGAATCAGGGGCGGATCTACTGTTTCAGAAAGGAACTACGCAAGACCAGGAGTGCGCTTACAGCACCGCTATCAAAAAGGCGACCGAGGGGTCGCCTTTTCTTACGAACTGCGCTGAATCAACCTTTCACGGTCTTAGGCGCCTTGCCTTCCCTCATCTGCTGCAACAACGGCGCGCACTGATTGGGCACGTCACCGCTCGGCGCGACCAGTGCCAGCAACCCGGCGGCCGGGCCGGCGATGACGCCCAGCGCGACCATGCCGGCGCCACGCAGTGCCAGGGGGATGGCTTTCACGCCGGCATTCGGTTTGATGAACGGACCGTTCACATACAGCGGTGAGCGCAGGGAGAACAGACGGAAGCCTTTCGACTCCGGCGTGATGGTCAGGTCAAGCTGCTCCGAGGCCATGTTCGCCGTGCCATCGATGTAGATGATCGCGTTCTCGGTATCGAACACAAACAAGCGTGTGGTCGCGAGCCCGGTCTTGATGCCGAAGTCCGCCGCTGCGCAGTTGATCTTCACTTCCTTGTCGCCAAACAAACGCCCGACGACGTAGTTGCCCACGTTGAGCCCGACGATTTCCATCAGCCCCCGGCTGATGGCGCCGTCGTTGATCAGCATCTTCAGGTCGCCGTTGGCGGAGCCCAGCAACGCCGCCACCGAGTTGCCGCGCCCGGCAATATCCGCATCGCCATTGAGTTCGCCAAAGCTGGTTTTCATCGGTTCGAAGGTCGGGAACAACTGCTTGAGCTTGAAGTTGCGCGCGGTCAATTTGGCACGGCCTTCCATCGGCGTGACGCGCCCGTTCAGGCGAATCTGCGCATCGAGCTTGCCGCCAGCCACGCCGAACCGCAGGGGTTGCAGGCTCAGTTCGCCGTCGGTGAGCACCAGGTGCGTGTAGAGGTCGGTGAAGGGCAAGTCGGCGCTGTGGACGATGCGTTTGCCGGTGAATTCGACGTCGGCATCCATGTCACGCCAGCGCTCGGTGCGGAAGGCTTCCACCGGCAGTACTTTGGTCGCCGGCTGTTTACTCATCCCGCCCCGGGCCTTTTGCTTGGCGTTGGAATCAGCACCGATCAAGGGTGCAAGGTCGGCCATCAACAGTTGGTTGGACACCAGCGCGCCGCTGAGTTTGGGGCGTGGCTGGCTGGCGACATAGGCCAGGTTGCCGTGGATATCGCTGGTGCCGATCTTGCCGTTGAAGTTTTCGTAGCGGAACGTCGCGCCGCTGGCTTGGTGCAGTTGGGCGATCAGGTGCCCGTCGGTGGAATAGGCCGGCGAGTCCGGCAGGGTGACACCGGTCAGCGGGTACAGGTTACCCAGGCTTGCGCCTGCGAGTTTCAAGCGCAGGTCCAGGGCGCCGAGATTGAGCGGGTCGGTCAGGGTGCCGGCCAGGGCGATGCGGGTGTCGGCGATGTTCACCTGGGCTTGCAGCGGGAACGGCTTGGCCGCGTCCTGCAAAGCGAGCAGGCCGCCGATCTTGCCGCTGCCGTCGAGTTTCTGGCCGTGATACTGGCCTTTGACCTTGAGGCCGAACACGTAGTCCTGGAGGGCCGAGCCTTTTTCCAGGGCCTTTTTGGCATCCGTCTCGCCGACGATTTCACCGAAGGGAATGGGTTTGCCCAACGGGTCGATGATCACGTCCAGCTGGGTTTTGAGGGTCTGGTCGTCGAGGGTCACGTGGCCCTTGTCGAAGCCGATGGCGCCGATCTCCACCACCCAGTTGGAGGGCTCAGCGTTGGGGTCCTTGGGATCGAATGTGAATACCCAGTTGGCACGTCCATCGGCCAGGCGCTGCAACTCGGCGCTCGGCTCGGTGAGGTCGATGCGCGGGATCACCACGCGCTGCACCAGCAAGGCCAACGGTGAGATACGCAGCTCCACTCGCTTGAGCGTGGCCATTTGCGGGGTTTTCGACCACTCGGGGTTGCCCAGGCTCAGGTCTTCGGCGATCACATGAGGCCATGGCACCCAGGCACGCCAGCCGCCCTCGTCCAGTTCACGGCGCCACACCACCGCTAGGTTGCCATTGACGGCAAACGGGCGATGCAGTTCTTCGGAGACCTTGGCATTGAGCGGCGGTTTGATGCGGTTCCAGTCGAAGAACAACAAAAACACCACCACCACGACGATTGACAGAACGATGCTGGCGCAACACCAAGCGACGATTTTACGAGTGCGCGTCATTGCACAGAACTCCTGAATACGACTGGCCGAGTCACAGCCCTTAAGACAGCTTATACAGCTAGGACTGGCAAACCACCCCGGGGTTTAACCCGATCGGCGTTTTGCCAGAAAAAACCCATTTTTCTGACCGATTCGACAGTTTTTTCCTACGCCAACGCACCATTGGTACCCAGGTGCGTGTCGAAAATACCCAGTACGGTGCAAAACCGCGGGCTTGAGAGGCGCGACTTAGAGCCTCCTACGAGAACAATCAATTCCGTTGATTATTACCATTGTGTTTATGAACTTTTATATCGACTTATCGAGAGTAGCATTAGCCCCGTACCCACTTAATCGCCCTCCCAAGGAGCAACCGATCATGAAACGCCAAGTACTCGCTACCGTGCTGCTGTCTGTCCTCGCTTCCAGTGCCTTTGCCCTGCCGGCCGCTGAACAAGCGATCCCACAAGTCAAAGCCGATGCCGTTCAGTTCAGCCAAACCCTCGCCCGTAGCGGGTCGCAAGAAGAAGAGAACCGTGACTACGCCAAAGGCGCCGTTGCTGAAAATGGTTCGGAACAAGCCAACAAACGCGCTTACACCGAAGGCGTGACCGAAAACGGCCGCAACCGCCTGGAAGAGAAAGGTCTGGTTGAAGGTGGTGCTGAACAAGCCAACGAACGCGCCTACACCCAAGGTGTTGCTGAAGGTGGTGCTGACCGTCTGCAAGAACTGCATCAAGCTCAGAGCTAAGCCCGTGGTGGCCCGGAAAAAAGCCCGATCCCTGGATCGGGCTTTTGACTTTTTGCAGAACGTGTCACGTATCCACGCAGCAATCCCCCGCCAAGTTCGACGTCAATGAAGCGGTTTTGCTAGAGTGCGTCGCTGTACTTGCCGACAAAGCCCGCCTGCCATGCTGCCCCGTGCCGAACAGAAGCAACAGACCCGCCTCGCCCTGATGGACGCAGCCCGCCATCTGATGGAGTGCGGCCGTGGGTTCGGCAGCCTGAGCCTGCGCGAAGTGGCCAAGACGGCCGGGATCGTGCCCACCGGGTTCTATCGTCACTTTGCCGACATGGACCAACTGGGCCTGGTGCTGGTCAGCGAAGTCGGCCAGACCTTCCGCGCCACGATCCGCCTGGTGCGCCACAACGAATTCGTGATGGGCGGCATTATCGATGCGTCCGTACGGATCTTCCTGGATGTGGTCTCAGCCAATCGCTCGCAATTCCTGTTCCTGGCCCGCGAACAGTACGGTGGCTGCCTCGCCGTGCGCCAAGCCATCGGCGCCTTGCGCGAAGACATCACCAGTGACCTGGCCGCCGACCTGACCTTGATGCCCAAGCTCCAGCACCTGGATGCCGACGGCCTGCACGTGATGGCCGACCTGATCGTCAAAAGTGTGTTCGCCACCCTGCCCGACATCATCGACCCGCCCGCCCACGCGCTGCCCGCTCATCTCACGCCTCAGGCGAAAATCACCCAGCAGTTGCGCTTCATCTTCATTGGCCTCAAGCACTGGCAGGGCCTCGGCAGCACCGAGTAAGCCGTCAACCCGCCTTATGGAAACGCTTGGCGGTGGTGTAGTTCTTGTTCCAGTAGCGGTTGCTCAACGAATCGATGCGCACATTCTTGCCGGCCCGCGGCGAATGAATGAATTTACCCTCGCCGATATACAGGCCCACATGGCTGACCTGGCCGCGGCCGTTGCCTTTGAAAAACACCGCGTCCCCCGGCTTCAGCTCGTTGCGCTTGACGGTCGCGGCCGTTGAACGGTGCATCGCCGCCGTGGTGCGCGGGATGTGGGTGTTGGCTTCGGTCTTGAACAGATAGACCAGGAAACTGCTGCAATCAAACCCCTGCTCAGCCGAGGTGCCGCCCCATTTGTACGGGGTGCCCAGCAGCGCATGGGCGCGGTCGACCACATTCGCCACCGAAGACGATGGAACCCCTTGCAGCGAAGAACCGAATGTCGATTGGGATTTCAGGTTGGCCGAGGCCGATGAGATGACACAAGAAAGACTGAAAAGGATTAAAAAGAAAAATGACTTGAACATGACGAACATCGCTGTGGTGTTAAGACGGCGCAAATCCTAAAGAAATAGTGCGTAGCTTTTTGAACGCCGAATCCGGTTGCCGCGTAGGAAAAGTCCGAAAAAACACAAGCGCGAAATAGATGAAGGAAACTTCATGCAGCACGTACACGATATCCACGCAAACGCCCCTATCCGGTGCCACACTTCCAGAAATGCACCAAATTGAAGCGGGCAGAAAAATGGCTGACGCCCTATTCGGTGGCACGGCCTGTTTGCCTACAGGGAATTCCTACTCCCATACGTGATTGGCAAGCCCCTTGCTCTAGCTCTCTTATCGCTCATAGCTGGAAGCCTTCTGATGCTGGTGATCCACCGCCGAATCGCCCCGCAAGCCCTCTGGGCCGCCGAGTTGCTGCTGAACTTCGAAGCCCGCAGCAAAAGCCGCCTGCGCTGTTTCAGTGCCGACGGCGAAGACGTCGGCCTGTTCCTGGAGCGTGGCCAGCCGCCGCTGCACGATGGCGAGTTCCTACAGGCAGAAGACGGACGTGTCGTGCGTGTCTGCGCGCGCCCTGAACAATTGCTGCACGTCACCTGCCGCAACGCATTTGAACTGACCCGCGCCGCGTATCACCTGGGCAATCGCCATGTGGCCTTGCAAGTGGGCGACGGCTGGCTGCGCCTGTTGGATGATTACGTGCTCAAGGCCATGCTTGAACAATTGGGCGCGCAGACCGAAAGCCTCGAAGCGCCGTTCCAACCGGAACACGGGGCCTACGGCGGCGGGCACCATCATTCACGCCATGGCGATGAAGATTTCAACTACCCGCCGAAGCTGCATCAATTCGGCGTGCGTTTATGAACCCAGCCTGGGCGCTGCTGCGTCTGGCCAGTCCGCAATTGCCGATTGGCGGCTACAGCTATTCCCAGGGCCTGGAAATGGCCGTGGAGAATGGCCGCGTCAAGGATGCGCCCGACGCTCGACGCTGGATCAGTGACCAGTTGCTGCTCAACCTCGCGCGTTTCGAAGCGCCACTGTTGCTCGCGCATTGCCGCGCCGCCGTTGCCGGCGATTGGTCGCAACTGGCGCAACGGTGCGAAGAACACCGCGCCAGTCGCGAGACCCGCGAGCTGTATCAGGAGAGCCGGCAGATGGGGTACTCCCTGCAGCAACTGCTCAACGGCCTGCCGGAACTGGACGACGCGGCGCGTGATTTTCTCGCACAACACGCCGAGCCGCATCTGGCGCTGGGCTGGGCCTTGGCCGCACGCGCCTGGGGCATCAGCCCGGACGACGCCCTCGCCGCCTGGCTGTGGAGCTGGCTGGAAAACCAATTGGCCGTGCTGATGAAAACCCTGCCGCTCGGCCAGCAAGCCGCGCAGCGCCTGACCAGTGAACTGCTGCCCCTGCTGCAACACGCACAACAGGACGCCGGGCGCATCGACCCCAACCATTTCGGCAGCGCCGCGTTCGGCCTGTCCCTGGCGTGCATGGCCCACGAGCGCCAGTACAGCCGACTGTTCCGTTCATAGACGCGTTTACTTTGGCGCCTTTTATTTTGGAGAAGCACATGAACACACAACCTTTGCGTGTCGGCATCGGCGGCCCGGTGGGCTCCGGCAAAACAGCCCTGACCCTGGCCCTGTGCCTCGCCTTGCGCGATCGCTACAACCTGGCGGTGGTCACCAACGACATTTATACCCGCGAAGACGCCGACTTCCTGGTGCGCAACCAGGCCCTGGCGCCCGAACGCATCATTGGCGTGGAAACCGGTGGCTGCCCGCACACGGCGATCCGTGAAGACGCCTCGATCAACCTGGAAGCGGTGGACCAACTGAACCGGCGCTTTCCCGGCCTGGACCTGATTCTGGTCGAGTCGGGCGGCGATAACCTGTCGGCGACGTTCAGCCCGGAGCTGTCGGACCTGACCATCTATGTGATCGATGTGTCGGCCGGCGACAAGCTGCCGCGCAAAGGCGGTCCGGGTATCTGCAAATCCGACCTGCTGGTGATCAACAAGATCGACCTGGCGCCCCTGGTCGGTGCCTCGCTGGAGCTGATGAACAGCGACACCCAACGCATGCGCAACGGTAAACCCTTTGTGTTCAGCAACCAGAAAACCGGCGTCGGCCTGGATGAGATCGTCGCCTTCATCGAACGCCAGGGCCTGCTGACTGCGGCCTGATCAACCCATAAGGAAGCTGTCCATGAGCCTGAAAAAACTCTTCACCGCCGCCGCCCTGCTACTCGCCCCAGCCCTGGCCTTCGCTCACCCGGGTCACGGTGACAACGGCCTGGTGGCGGGTATCAGCCATCCATTGGGCGGTCTCGACCATTTGCTGGCCATGGTGGCGGTCGGTTTGTGGGCCGCCCAGCAAAAAGGCGCGGCGCGTTGGGCGCTGCCCTGCACCTTCGTCGGCACTATGCTGCTGGGCGGCCTATTGGGCTTTGAAGGCCTGGCGTTGCCGGCGCTGGAAAGCGGGATTGCCGCTTCGGTGCTGGCCCTGGGCCTGGCCGTTGCGCTGGCGGTGCGGCCGCCATTGTTCATGGCGCTGGGCGCCACGGCGTTGTTCGCGCTGTTCCACGGCGTGGCCCATGGTTTGGAGCTGCCGGACATGTCCAGCCCTTGGGCGTATGCCGCCGGATTTGTCGGCGCAACCGCTGTGTTGCACGCTGCCGGTTATGCGCTGGTGCGCTGGCTGCCGACTGCAGCGGCGCCGTTGGTGCGGGTTGCCGGGGCGGCCTCGGCGGCGACTGGGGCTTGGTTGCTGGCTGGCTGATTTGCGGCGCGATTAAGCGCCTCATCGGGGGCAAGTCGAATCGTCGCACCGCCCCTCCCACATTCGCTTGGGTTCACAGCTCAAACGTGTGGGAGGGGGCTTGCCCCCGATAGCGGTGGCGCAGACACCACCGCTCCCAAGCCTGCTACCATGCGCGCCTACACCCCTGCCGTGACGACGCCAGCCGATGCCCATCGCTCCAAGCTCCGCCCCTCAGCCTTCCTTGAATGCCGTGCTCACGCACTTCCATGACCTGATCGTGCCGCTCTGGCAGGGCCCGGGCTGGAACGCCGAGCTGGCGCTGCCCTATGAGGCACTGGACGCCGACCACCGGCCGTTGCCACCGCAACGCTACCGCGCCATGGCCTGCGCCCGGCAGTTGTACCTGTTCGCCAGCCTGATCGGCGAACCCGGCGCAGCCTTTGCCGAAGACCGCGCCGCCGCTTTGTTCCGCTCGCTGCAACGGCATTTCCACGACGCCGAGCACGGCGGCTGGTTCTACAGCATCGACCCCGCCGGCCAGCCGCTGGACAAGCGCAAGGATCTCTACACCCACGCCTTCATCATCTTCGCCTGCGCCCATTACTGGGCCAAAGTGCGCGAACCGCTGGTGGAGTCGGTGCTGAATGCGGCGCTGGAAGTGGTCGCCCAACGCTTCGCCAGCGGCGATGGCCTGTACGAGGCGGTGCTGGAGCGTAACTGGTCGTCGCTCAAGTCCGGCCCATTGCAAAACCCGTTGATGCACCTGGCTGAAGGCTTCCTCGCCACCCTGGCGGTGCGTGAAGACGCCGACGTGCAAAGCGCGTTACTGGCCTTGGCGACGGCCATGCAGCAGCGTTTCATCGAGCGCCAGCACGGCGTGATGATGGAAAAACCGCTGGGCGCTGTGGATAACTGGTTTGAGCCGGGGCACCAGTTCGAATGGTTCTTCTTGCTCGAGTCTTCAGACGTGCTGCGTGGCACGCCGCTGCATGCTTCGCTGACGCGGGCCTTTGCTTATGCCGAGCAAAAGGGTGTGGATAACCAGACTGGTGCGGTCAGCGGCATGCTCACCCTGGACGGCAGCGTGCGCGACGGCACCCAGCGCATCTGGGCGCAGGCGGAATACCTGCGCGCATTGACCTTGCGCCCGGGCAGCGAAGCCGTGCTGCAGCGCCAGTTGCGCGCGTTGCAGCAACACTTCCTGCATGCCAAAGGCTGGAATGAATGCCTGGATGCCCAGGGCCGCGTGAGCCGACGAGATATGCCGTCGACCACGCCGTATCACTTGGCGACCTGTTATCAGGGGTTGGTCAAGGTTCTCGGCTGACCTTAGGGGCCTCATCGGGGGCAAGTCGAATCGTCGCACCGCCCCTCCCACACTGAATTGTGGTTCACAGGTTTTGACGTGTGAACCCATTCAAATGTGGGAGGGGGCTTGCCCCCGATGCAGGCGACTCGGTCCAACCCCTTACTTGGCCCCACGCTCAATCGCAAACCCGGCCCAGGTCTGGCTTACCGGCATCAGCTCCAGGCGGTTGATGTTGACGTGCGCCGGGGTGTTCAGCACCCAGAAGATGGTGTCGGCGATGTCCTGCGGCTGGATCGGCTCGGCGCCAGCGTAGGTGGCGTCGTAGCGCGCCTGGTCGCCGCCGAAGCGCACCAGGGAGAACTCGCTTTCGCACAGGCCCGGCTCGATGTTGGTCACGCGCACGCCGGTGCCTTGCAGGTCGCAGCGCAGGTTCAGCGAGAATTGCTTCACGAACGCTTTGGAGCCGCCATACACGTGGCTGCCCGGGTACGGGTAGCTGCCGGCGATGGAGCCCAGGTTGATGATCCCGGCACCGCGACCATGGGCGATCAGGCGTGGCAGCAGGAGACTGGTGGTGGTCAGCAGGCCCTTGATGTTGGTATCGACCATGGTTTCCCAATCGTCGAGGCTGCACTTGGGCGCAGGGTCGGTGCCCACGGCCAGGCCGGCGTTGTTGATCAGGCCACGCAGCGTGGCGAACGACGGCGGCAGGTTGGCGATAGCGTCTTCCATGCCCTTGCGGTCACGCACGTCGACCACCAGGCCGTGTACTTCGGTCTGCTTGGAAAGCTCTTCAACCAGCGCGTTCAAACGGTCGGCACGACGACCGGTGAGCACCAGTTTCCAGCCGGCTTCGGCAAATCGACGGGCGCAGGCTTCGCCAAATCCGGACGTGGCGCCGGTGATAAACAGAGTGGATGTCATGTTGCTCTCCTCGAAGGGCCGCTGTAGCCACAGATAAAAACCGTGAGCAGCATGCCCGGCTCGGCGCGCAGCGGCAACCGCGCCGTCTATCGGCTTAAGGCACATTGGATCTGTGCGAAGCTGCCGCCGTTCAAGGTCACCACCGTGGCGCTGGTTTTTTCGATTTCATCCGGCAGGCTCAGGTGCAAATCACGCTCTGCGCTCTGGGGGTTTTCCCACAGGATTTTCTTGTAGTCCACGTAGCCTTTGGCTTCACCGCCACCGGCCACCAGCCGCACCGTGCTGCCTCCCGGTCGGAAGTAAAGCGTAGTGCTCGCGCCGGTACAGAGGTAAGCGTTGTCCTTCTGTGGCGTGGGCATCAGGTGGCCAGACAAACCGCCAATCAGGCCGTATAGCAACCCGCTGGCCAGCAGAATCACGACAATACCGGCAAGCACGCGGATCAGCCCCGCATAGGGGCGCTTTTCGTTGCGAGCCTCCACGAGCACTTCGACAGGCTGCGGCGCAACCGGCTCGCGCGGCAGCGGCAGCGACTGCACCTGCGCCAGCATCAGCACCGGCTCAATCACCGGCACCGGCACCACCGTCCGCAACCTGGGCGCAGGCCGGGGCAAGCGTAGACGTTGGCGCTGGATAATCCCTGACTGGACCAGCACAAAGACAGCACACAACAACGGCACTACCTGGTTCAGCGCGGGGGACTGGGTGTTGACCCACCCCACCACCACCGGATCGGATACCGCAATGTCACCCGCGATGTACCCCAACAGGGCGCCGCCCACCGGCACCAGCATCCGATAACGCTGCAACAGGCCACTGACCCAGACGCTACCGAACATCAACATCGGCACGCTCAACAGCAGGCCCAGCACCAGATAGAACATATTGCCTTGCGCCACAGCCGCCAGCCCGACCACGTTATCCAGGCTCATGATCAGGTCGGCGCTCAACACCGTCAGCACCGCACTGCCGAGGGTCATCAGCGAAGGAACCGGTGGCTGGCCGTCTTCGGCTGCTTCTTCTTCGCAGAGTAAACGGATTGCAATCACCACCAACAACAGCGCCCCGGCCAACTTGAACCAAGGCACCAGCAGCAGCCAGCCGGCCAGGGTCGTCAACAGTACGCGCAGGATAATCGCCCCGCTGGTGCCGATCATCACCGCCCGCCGCACTTGCTCTGCCGGCAGGCCTCGACAGGCCAGGGCAATGACCAGCACATTGTCGCCAGACAGGATCAAGTCCAGGACAAACACCTGAAAGACCATACTCAGCCCGTGCAGCGCACCTTCAAATAACATGCAGAAAATTCCTGAACAAAGAGTGCGTCATCCCAGAGAACCGCTGAGCCCGGCGCCCTATGAGGCGCCGGCACAACGCCTTGCTGTCAGCGGGAACGCTAAGGGCCGTCATTTCCCACTGACAGCCGCAGGCCCGGTTTGAAACTGTTTGAGGAATTCAGCGGAGGGCGTCAACACCAGCATCGGCTGGCTCTCGGCCAAGGTCTGGCGGTAGGTTTGCAACGAGCGATACAACTTGTAGAACGCCGGGTCCTTGCTGAAGGCCAGCGATAAAATCTGGTTGGCATCGGCGTCCGCTTCACCATGGGTGATCGCCGCCTGGCGCTGGACTTCAGACAGCAACACAGTACGGTCGCGGTCGGCCTTGGCCTGGATCTGCTGCGCCCACTCGAAGCCCTGGGCACGCAATTCCTTGGCTTCGCGCTGGCGCTCGGACTTCATGCGATCGTAAATAGCCTGGCTGGCTTCGAACGGCAAATCCGCGCGGTGCAGGCGCACTTCGGTGACCTCAATCCCCAGGGACCGGGCTTTGTCGGCGACGTCTTTCTCGATGATAGCCACTTCGTCCCGACGTGCCGGTGACAATAACGAACGCAGGGCAACCTCACCCAACTCCCGGCGCACCGACGAACTGACCATCTGCGTCAACTGCGCGTTGGCTTGATCAAGGGTGCCCACCGCCTGGTAGAACCGCAGAGGGTCGCTGATACGAAAGCGCGTGAAGGTCTCCACTTCAATACGCTTCTGGTCGCCCAGAATCACCTGCTCGGCGGGAGACAATAAGGTTTGCAGGCGGCTGTCATAGAACACCACCGAATCACTGAACGGCACCTTGAATTTCAGCCCCGGCTCGCCGGCCACGCCCATCGGTGCACCAAAGCGGATAATCAGCGCCTGCTGCGACTCATCCACCACGTAGGCCGAAGACGCCAGCGCCCAGAGCGCCACCGCTGCGAGGGCCGCAGCCAACCACTTGAGTTTGCCGATCATGGTCGGGTGTCCTTCTGCACGGGTTTGCCCTGCTCGCTCAGCGGCATATAAGGCACCACGCCAGACATGCCTTTACCTGAAGAATCGATGATGACCTTGGACGCCTTCTTCAACACTTCGTCCATGCTCTCCATGTACAAGCGCCAGGCGGTCACCTCCTTGGATTGAACGTAGCTGTTGTAGACCGACAGAAAGCGCTTGGCTTCACCGTCAGCCAGGTTGCCCACCTGGGCCTTGTAGGCTTCGGCGTCTTGGGTAATGCGCGCCGCATCGCCACGGGCCCGTGGGATCACATCATTGGCGTAGGCTTCGGCTTCGTTGCGGGCACGCTCCTGGTCGGCACGGGCGCGTTGCACATCGTTGAACGCATCAATCACCTGGGGCGGCGGATCGACCCGCTGCAATTGCACCTGCGTGATCAGGATTCCGGCTTGCTCGTGATCCAGCAGTTGCTGGAGCAGGTCGCGGGTTTCATCGGCAATCTGCGCCCGCTTGTCGGACATCACCGACTGGATCGGCGTGCGCCCGATGACTTCCCGCAGCGCGCTCTCGGCCGCCAATTTCACCGAGCGCTCAGGGTCGCTGATCTTGAACAGGTAGAAACGCGCGTCTTTGATACGCCAGAACACCGTGCAATCGGCTTCGACGATATTCTCGTCGCCGGTCAGCATCTGCTTGTCCCGAGCGCCGTTACCGGCGGAACCCAAGCCACTGGCGCCACTGCCCAATTGCAGTTGGTTGACCTGGGTGATCCGGGGCAGCAGGACGGTTTCGATCGGATAGGGCAAGTGGTAGTGCAACCCCGATTCGGCGGTCTGCTGCCATCGGCCAAAGCGCAGCACAATGCCTTGCTCGTCGGGCTGCACCTTGTAGATGCCCGAACTGAGCCAAGCCAGCAGCAACAGCCCGCCGATCAAGACAAAGCCGCGCCCGCGCAGATCCAGCAAGGCCAGGTTATAGCGGATTCGCTCGCGCAGCCGCAGCGTCGGGCTGCCAGGCGCCACAGGAACAGAGGCGGGGCTATCGGTCATGCAGTTACTCCAGTCGTCAAACCACAGACGCCCCTATAGGGGCATGGCGCAGATTACCCGGCGCCATGCCCCTCGTCGGGAGGGTTGGGCCAAGGCCGTTGTACAAAAAACACCCAGCGGCGTCCAAGCCTTGCTGGCCGTACCTCACAGCCAGCTACCCGCACCTTATCCACAGGCCGGTCCACAGTCTTTGGGGGCAAGTCGAAAACTGCTCAAGCCGCTATCTACAAGGCCTGTAGCACGTCCATGGAAGTTTTTTGCTTGACCCGCTCCCTGCGCTTATGTAGCCCTTCCTCCATCCTGGACATTAGAGCGCCGTAACGGGATGGCTCCAAGCCAGCAACTACGCCGCCTGCCGGAGTCTTTCCAGAGTTTAGTCACAGACTTATCCACAGGCTGGAACGACTTGCTTTGGTCATATTGCTGTTTCGATAAACAGGTTGACAAAACCTTCGACAGGTTACGAAAAGCGCCCTGCTCAAAAACCGATCAACCCCCTGCAGACCACGGAATCAAAGGCCTGCAGCCAGCTACTCCCACGTTACCCACAGGCCGTTCCACAGCAAACGGGGACAAGTCAAAATCATGACAAAACAAGTGTTTGCAGCGTCTTTATGCCGCGCGACAACAAGTCCCAGAATTGTTTTCCACAATTTCGAGATTAGGCGCCCGGCATAAAAAAACGCCCTGACTTGGAGCAAGTCAGGGCGTCTTTTCATGCGGGCCGCGTGTTTTTTAATGTCCGCCCAGATAAGCGTTGCGCACCTCTTCATTCACCAGCAATTCCTTGCCGGTGCCTGTCAGGCGAATCTCGCCGTTAACCATCACATATGCCCGGTCTGACAGACGCAGCGCATGGTTGGCGTTCTGCTCCACCAGGAAGATGGTCATCCCGGTGGCCGCCAGCTCGCGCAGGGTCGCGAAGATCTGCTTCACCACAATCGGCGCCAGGCCCAGGCTCGGTTCGTCCAGCAGCAGCAACTTGGGCCGGCTCATCAGTGCGCGGGCGATGGCGAGCATTTGCTGTTCGCCACCCGACATGGTCATCGCCCGCTGGTTACGCCGCTCCTTGAGCCGTGGGAACAGCTCGAACATGCGCTGCATGTCTTCCTGGGCGAATTTGTCACCGATGGGGATGGTGCCCATCAGCAGGTTTTCCTCGACGGTCATGTCGGGGAACACCCGCCGCCCTTCCGGCGACTGCGCAATGCCGTTGGACGCAATGTAGTGGGACGACTTTTGGGTGATGTCGACGCCGTTGTAGATGATCTGCCCCGACTCCGCCCGTGGCTGGCCGAAGATCGACATCAGCAGCGTGGATTTACCCGCGCCGTTGGAGCCGATCAGGCTGACGGTTTCGCCTTCGTTGATGTGCAGCGAGACTTTCTTCAGGGCCTGGATCGGCCCGTAGAACACGTCCAGGTCCTTCATTTCGAGGATAGGCCCGTTCATACAAGCTCCTCCTCATCGGCGCCGAGGTAGGCGGCAATCACTTTCGGGTCGTTGCGGATCGCGTCCGGCCCGCCCTCGGCAATCAC
>Ga0302264_1000104_pt1 | contig 20850 bp, 16 predicted proteins | sample II_Fen_N3_4_FD_194563 | JGI IMG/M metagenome (GOLD analysis project Ga0302264, IMG submission 194563) | Peat permafrost microbial communities from Stordalen Mire near Abisko, Sweden - II_Fen_N3_4 | ecosystem: Environmental > Terrestrial > Soil > Wetlands > Permafrost | place: Sweden: Abisko... | reverse complement strand
GCTCACCCACGACGTCGCGCAGCGCGACAACCTGCGCGTCGGCCGGCACGACGGCGTCGCCGCGGTGATCGAGGCGCTCAAGGGCCACCCGTTGTTCGCGCACGTCACGCTGACCCGCTCGGAGCGCTCGCCGGTGGCGGCGCTGGTCACGGAGATGCTCGAGGGACTCGAGGTCTAGGTCCCGTTCACCCACCTGGCCGAGCGCTGCCGCCCGCCGGGGACGCGCGAATTGTCGGGCTTCAGGGGTGTTGTCCGACGTCACGCACGCGGTACGGTTCCAGCACGTCGCCCCGTCACGGGGAGCGGACACACCCCGGAGGAGTTGCGATGACCGGTCGACGACGCCGAATCCTTCCTGTCGCTTTCGCAGCCGTGCTCGCGGTCGGTGCCCTCGGGGCGCCCGCTGCCGCGACCGGCACACCCGACCCCGGCGCGTTCACCGCCACCGCCGTGAGCCCCGACAGCGCTCCGATCGATGCTGCGCGCTCGTCGAGCGGCAAGCTGGCGCAGAGCGACCCGGCCCTGCTGGCGAGCACGTCGGCCGCCCGCACCGCCGTGATGGTCAAGCTCGACTACGACCCGGCAGCCTCCTACGAGGGCGGTGTCGACGGTCTGGCGGCGACGAGCCCCGCAGTGACCGGCGAGCCCCTGGACACCTCGGACGCCGCGGTCGCGAAGTACCTCGACTACGCCGACGCGCAGGCCGGACAGGCCGCCGCGGCGATCGAGGCCGCCGTCCCCGCCGTCGACGTCAACGGCTCCTACAACGTCGCCTACGGCGGCCTGGCCGTCACGGTCCCGGCGAACCAGGCGAGCGACCTGCTCGCCGTCCCCGGTGTGGTCGCCGTGCAGTACGACTCCCTGGAGCAGCCGCTGCAGGCGACGACGTCGTCCGGCACCGTGACGACACCCGCGATCGACAACGACACGACGACCTTCATCGGCGCGGACGCCGCCTGGAAGCAGCTCGGTGGGCGTGACAAGGCCGGTCAGGGCGTCATCGTCGGCGTCCTCGACACCGGCATCTGGCCCGAGCACCCGATGCTCGCCGACGTCGGCCTGGCCACGCCGGCCGGTGGGCCGTGGACCTGCGACTTCGGCGACGGCAGCAACTCGGCGCTCGGCGCCCCGTTCACCTGCAACAACAAGCTGATCGGCGCTCACGCGTTCCTCGACACCGCGCTGATGCTCGGCGCGGTCGGGCCCGGCGAGTACTGCACGGCGACGGCCTGCTCGGCGCGCGACGCCGACGGGCACGGCACCCACACCGCGACCACCGCGGCCGGCAGCTACGTGACCACCGCGCCGGTGCTCGGCACCGACCGTGGCCCGATCAGCGGCGTCGCACCGGGCGCGTCGGTCATCGCGTACCGCGTGTGCTCGTCGGCCGGCTGCTACCAGTCCGACTCGGTCGCGGCGATCCAGCAGGCGATCCTCGACGGCGTCGACGTGATCAACTTCTCGATCAGCGGCGGCGCGCAGGCGTACAGCGACCCCGTGGAGCTCGCGTTCCTCGACGCGTACCAGGCCGGCATCTCGGTCAACGCGTCGGCGGGCAACTCCGGGCCGGGCAACGGCACCGCCGACCACGCCGGCCCGTGGGTGACCACGGTCGGAGCGTCGACGTCCAACCGGTCGTTCTCGTCGACCCTCACCCTGACCTCGACGGACGGCGCCACCTTCACCAAGACCGGCGCGACCATCACGGCCGGGGTCACCGGGCTGCCGGTCGTCCTGGCCGCGAACGTGCCCGGCTACACCGGTGGCGCGCTCTGCCTGGCGCCGTTCCCGGCCGGGTCGCTGACCGGCCAGGTGGTGGTCTGCGGACGTGGCACCAACGGGCGGGTGGAGAAGGGCTACAACGCCTCCCTGGGAGGCGCCGCAGGGATGATCCTGTACAACCCGACGGCGTCCGACCTGGAGACCGACAACCACTTCCTGCCGGCGATCCACCTCGAGGGACCGAACGACGAGCTGCTCGCCTTCCTCGGCGCGCATGCCGGCGTCACGGCGACGTGGGCCGCGGGCCAGGTCGGCCCCAGCCAGGGCGACGTGATGGCGGGCTTCAGCTCCCGTGGGCCGGTGGGCGACTTCATCAAGCCCGACGTCACCGCACCCGGTGTGCAGGTGCTGGCGGGGAACACCCCGACCCCGGTCGAGGTGGCAGCAGGCCCGCCGGGACAGCTGTACCAGGCGATCGCCGGCACCTCGATGTCCGGCCCGCACGCGGCCGGCGTCTCGGCGCTGGTCCGGGCCGCGCACCCCACCTGGACTCCTGGCCAGGTGAAGTCGGCGCTCATGACGTCCTCGCTGCAGGCGGTGACGAACGTCGACGGCTCGGTCGCGGACGTGTGGGACCGCGGTGCAGGCTCGATCCGGGCCGATCGCGCCGTGAACACCGTCGTCACGTTCGACGTGCCCGCCGCGGACTACCTCGCCTCGGCGTCCGACCCGCTGCACCGGCTGGACCTCAACCTGCCCAGCCTGGACGTCAACCCGCTGCCCGGCGCGGTGCTCACGCACCGCACGGTGACCAACGTCACCGGCCGGACGCAGCAGTTCTCCGTCTCCGCGACCGGCGAGGACGGGCTCACGCTGTCCGTCACACCGTCGTCGTTCACGCTGCGCGCCGGTGCGAGCAAGACGCTCGCGATCCTCGTCGACGGCACCGCGACCGCCGACGGCTGGCACCAGGGGCAGATCACCCTCAAGCAGGGTCGGACCGTCGCAGCGGCCCTGCCGGTGGCGGTGAACACGGGTGACGCGGCGGTGACGCTCGCGCAGACGTGCGACCCGACGACGATCAAGGTGGGGCGCCAGACGTCGTGCACGGTGACCGCGACGAACTTCGCCGCCGTGGCCGCCGAGGCGACGGTCACCGTCAAGGCTTCGCCGCAGCTCTCGATCGCCGCGGTGGGCGCTCCGGCCACCCGGGCGCACGGCGTCGCCTCCTGGACGGGGACGCTCAGCCCGGCGCTGCCGCCCACGGTGACGTCCATCGCACCGGGCACGAGCCCGGGCGCGGGCTACCTGCCGCTGTCCCTGTTCGGCATCGCGCCCGTGACGGGCATCACCGACGAGTCGGTGGTGAACTTCACGGTGCCCGAGTTCCGGTTCGGCGCCGAGGTCTACTCCCGGATCGGCGTCGTCAGCAACGGCTACGTGGTGGTGGGGGGCGGCTCGAGCGAGGACGTCAACTACATCCCGCAGACGTTGCCCGACCCGGCGCGGCCGAACAACGTGCTCGCGCCGTACTGGACGGACCTCAACCCGGCGCAGGGTGGCGAGGTGCGGGTCGGCACCGTCACCGACGGGACGACCTCATGGCTCGTCGTCGACTACGCCGGCGTGTGGACCTACGACGGCGGTCCCAACACCTTCCAGGTGTGGATCCAGCTCGGTGACAGCGAGGGCATCTGGTACTCCTACGACGCCCTCTCCGCCCCGGCGGCCGACGGCCTGACCGTCGGTGCCGAGAACCGGGACGGCACGAGTGGCGCGTCGGTGGCGGGGACCCCGTCCGGCGAGTACGTCGTCACCACGGCCCCGCCGACGGCCGGCGGCTCGATGAGCTTCACCTACACGGCGAAGGGGCTGCGGCCGAGCACCGGCACTCTCACCGCGACGCTCGACTCGCCGGTGATCCGCGCCACGGCGATCGACAAGGACACGATCACCATCCGGCGGTAGCGGCCTGCACGACGAGCGGGGCGGTCCGGGAGCGTCCGGGCCGCCCCGCTCGTCGTCCGGGGGCGGCGGCGCCAGACTGACGTGTCAGTGGTGCGGGTTACCGTGGCAGCCGCTCGCACCAGCGGGGGACCACCATCGGCGTCCAGGCGCCGGGCAGCGAGGACGGAACCGATGGCCACCACCGCGACACCTGGCAGCGCACCTCTCGTCGACCTGCACGGGCGCAGCCCCTGGACGATCCTGCCCGCGCTGTGCCTCGGGTTCTTCATGATCATGGTGGACACCACGATCGTGAACGTCGCCATCCCCACGCTGGTCAAGGACTTCGACGTCTCCCTCACCACCGTGGGGTGGGTGAACAGCGCGTACCTGCTGACGTTCTCGGTGCTGCTGCTGGTCACCGGTCGACTCGGCGACATGTTCGGGCCGCGGCGGGTGTTCGTCGCCGGGCTCGTCGTGTTCACCCTGGCCTCGGCCGCGTGCGGGCTGTCCGGCTCGATCGAGATGCTCATCGCGGCCCGGGCGCTGCAGGGCGTCGGGTCGGCGCTGATGACCCCGCAGACCATGGCGATGATCACCCGGGTGTTCCCGCCGCAGCAGCGCGGTGCGGCGCTGGGCATCTGGGGCTCGGTGGCGGGCGTCGCGACCATCGCCGGCCCACTGCTCGGCGGCATCCTCATCGAGACCGCCGGCTGGGCCTGGATCTTCTACGTCAACATCCCGGTGGGCGTCGTCGCGCTGGTGCTCGCCTTCCGGTGGCTGCCGCGGCTGCCCCGGCACGCGCGCTCGATGGACGGCATCGGCGTGCTGCTCTCGACCACCGGCATGCTCCTGCTCGTCTTCGGGCTGCAGGAGGGTGAGGCCTACGCGTGGGGGGAGGTGCGCTGGGGCGTGACGATCTGGGAGATCGTCGCCACCGGCGCGGTGCTGCTCGTCGCCTTCGCGCTCTGGCAGCTGCGCCGCGGGGACGATGCCCTGCTGCCGATGCGGCTGTTCGCCGTGCGCAACTTCCTGCTGGCCAACGTCGGGGGGGCCGCGGTGTCGTTCGCGATGATCGGCATCTTCTTCCCGCTGACGCTGTTCCTCCAGGAGATCGTCGGCCTGTCGCCGATCCGCGCTGCCCTCGTCTCGCTGCCCGGCTCCGTGATCTCCGGGGTGGTCGCGCCGTTCGCCGGCCGGCTCTCGGACCGCATCTCCGCCAAGTGGGTGGTGGCGTTCGGGTTCGGGATGCTCGCCGTGGCGGTGGCCTGGCTGGGGCTGTGGATCGACGCGGACGCCTCGCCGTGGCGGCTGCTGGCGCCGATGGCGGTGTTCGGCATCGGCTCCGGGTCGGTGTTCTCGCCGCTGGCGAACCTGGCCACGGCCGGGCTGGACCACCGCACCGCCGGCGCCGGCGCCGGCGCGTTCAACACCAACCGGCAGATCGGCGGGGTCATCGGGTCCGCCGCCATCATCGCGATGCTCACCTCACGGCTGGGTCACACCATCCCCGCCGCCGCCGTGGGCGCATCGACCGCGCTGCCCGAGGCCTACCGGCAGCAGTTCATCGACGCCTTTGCCCACGCGGGCGCGAGCTTCGGCGGTGGCACCGCGGGGCTGACCCTGCCGGACGGCATCCCACCCGACGCCGTGACCGCTATCCGGGCGGCGGCGCAGGTGGCCGTCGGTCACGGCTTCGCCACCGCCGTGGCGCAGACCCTGGTGCTCGCCGTCGCGGTGCTGCTCGTCGGCATGGTGTCGGCCCTGCTGATGCGGGGCGGCGGCACCCACCACCTCCCGGCGGCGGGCGCGGACCAGGCGTCGGAGGGAGCGGTCGCCGCCTGAGCGCGTCAGGCCTGCGGGGGCCTCGTCATGGCCAGCACGTCGAGCGCGGCGTCCAGCTGGGCGAGCGTCACCTCGCCGCGCTCCACGAAGCCGAGGTCGATCACCGACTGGCGCACGGTGACGCCGGCCTTCACCGCGTGCTTGGCGACCTTCGCCGCCGCTTCGTAGCCGATCACGCGGTTGAGCGGTGTGACGATCGACGGCGACGACTCCGCCAGCGCCCGGGCCCGCTCGACGTTGGCCGTGATGCCGGCGACCGCGCGGTCCGCGAGCAGCCTGCTCGCCGCGGCGAGCAGCCGGATCGACTCCAGCACCGCCGAGGCGATCACCGGGATCTGCACGTTGAGCTCGAAGGCGCCGCTGGCGCCCGCCCACGCCACTGTCGCGTCGTTGCCGATCACCCGGGCGCACACCATGAGCGTGGCCTCGGGCAGCACCGGGTTGACCTTGCCGGGCATGATCGACGAGCCCGGCTGCAGGTCGGGCAGGGCGATCTCGCCGAGGCCGGTGTTGGGCCCCGAGCCCATCCAGCGCAGGTCGTTGCAGATCTTCGTCAGGCTGACCGCGATGGTCCGCAGGGCGCCGGACAGCTCGACGAGGCCGTCGCGTGCGCTCTGCGCCTCGAAGTGGTTGCGGGCCTCCGTGATCGGCAGCCCGGTGTCCTCGCGCAGCAGCTCGATCACGCGCTGCGGGAAGCCGGCTGGGGTGTTGATGCCGGTGCCGACGGCGGTCCCACCGAGCGGCACCTCGGCGGCGCGCGGCAGGGCCGCCGCCAGGCGTTCGACGCCGTACCGGACCGCGGCGGCGTAGCCGCCGAACTCCTGGCCCAGGGTGACCGGGGTGGCGTCCATGAGGTGCGTGCGGCCGGACTTGACCACCTCCGCGAACTCGACGGCCTTGGCCTCCAGCGCCTCGGCCAGGTGCTCCAGCGCGGGCGTCAGGTCGCGGACCACGCCGGACGTGGCGGCCACGTGCACCGAGGTGGGGAACACGTCGTTCGACGACTGCGAGGCGTTGACGTGGTCGTTCGGGTGCACCGGCGCGCCGAGGGCGCGGCTGGCCAGCGTGGCGATCACCTCGTTGGCGTTCATGTTCGAGCTGGTGCCGGAGCCGGTCTGGTAGACGTCCACCGGGAAGTCGCCGTCGTGCCGGCCCGCGGCCACCTCATCGGCGGCCGCGGCGATCGCCGCGGCGACGTCAGCGGTCAGCACCCCCAGCTCCGCGTTGGCCCGCGCGGCGGCCTTCTTGACCCGGGCGAGCGCCTCGATGTGGGCCCGCTCGAGGCGGCTGCCGGAGATGGGGAAGTTCTCCACGGCGCGCTGCGTCTGGGCGCGGTACAGCGCCGTCGCCGGCACGCGCACCTCGCCCATCGTGTCGTGCTCGATGCGGAACGGCGCGTCTGGGCCGGAGTCGGGAGTGCTCGTCATGCGGCCCATCCTGCCGCACCGGTGCGTGGCCTTCCCGGCCGGCGGGACCGGTCAGGGCCGGACGCTCGGGGGAACGGCCAGCCGCTCGGCCCGGCGCTGCGAGGTCAGGTCGCGGGAGCGGGGTCCGCCGAACCCGGCAGCGGGTCAGGCCCGGCGCCGATGTCCCCGATCGCATCCAGCACCCGCACCCGTCCCTCGACCAGCGCGTACTCGGCGGCGACGACGGCACACTCCCCGCGGGCGATCCGGTCGGCGAGCGTCCGGGAGTAGCCGTGGAGCATCCGTGCGGTCTGTCGCACGTGCTCGTGCGTCAGCTCGTCGACGTCGAACCTGTGCAGCGACCCGTCGGGCCCGGTCAGCCCGACGATGCTCGGGATGACGCGGTCGACCACCGCCCGGACGAAGCCCGGTGGCACCAGACCGCCGGTCAGCGCGTCCGCCGCGGCCTGCACGGCGCCGCACCGGTCGTGGCCGAGGACGACGACGAGCGACGCGCCGAGCACCTCGACGCCGTACTCGATCGAGCCGATCGCCGTGGTGTCGAGCACGTGCCCCGCCGTCCGGACGACGAACAGGTCGCCCAGGCCCTGGTCGAAGACGATCTCGGCGGCGACCCGGCTGTCCGAGCAGCCGAACACCACCGCGAAGGGGTGCTGGTCGAGGCTCACCTCGCGGCGCCGGTCCACACCCTGCGAGGGGTGCGTCATGTCATCGCGCAAGAAGCGCTCGTTGCCGGCGCGCAGCGCCGCCCACGCCTGTGCCGGTGCCCCGAGGTCGGCCGTCATGCCGTCGGCCCGTCGAGCTCGGCCGACCGCGGCGGGTTGGCGCCCGCGCGCGACACGGTGATCGCGGCGAGGCGCGCGCACCGCCGCAGCAGGGCCTCGACGGTCCCGGCGTCCACCTGGCGCAGCTCGGTGCGGCGGGCCGCGCCGAGCAGTCCGGCCGCCCACAGGCCGTCGATGAGGCCGGACATGAAGGAGTCGCCCGCCCCGAGCGTGTCCACCACCGCCACGGCCGGGGCGTCCACGTGCACCTGCGCCCCGCTCGCGGTCACCCCGAAGGCTCCGTCGCGCCCGTGCGTCACGACGACGAGCGCCGGACCGCTGCGCGCCCAGCGCACCGCGACGTCCTGCGCGGACTTGCCCGGGAACAACCAGCCGAGGTCCTCCGAGCTGGCCTTGACGACGTCGGCGCTGCGCACCATCTGGTCGACCACCGGCATGACGGCGGCCGGGCTGCCCATGATCGCCGGGCGCAGGTTGGGGTCGTAGGTGATCGTCGAGCCCTGGCGGCGGGCGGCCACCTGCCGGGCCACCGCCGCGCCACCGGGCTGCAGGGTGGTCGCGATCGAGCCGGTGTGCACCACCAGCGGAGCGGAGTCGTCGCCGTCCCAGTTGGTCGGCAGGTCCCACTCCAGCTCGAACTCGTAGCTGGCCGCTCCAGTCTCGTCCACGTGGGCGATGGCGACCGGGGTGGACACGGCGGACCGGTTGCCCGCCAGCACGTGCACGCCCGACGCCCCGAGGTGCGAGCGCACCCGCTGGCCGTACACGTCGTGCGCCAGCCAGGTCAGCAGGTCCACCGGGCGGCCGAGGCGGGCCAGCCCGAGCGCGACGTTGGCCGGGCTGCCGCCGGGATGCTCCTCGCGGCTGCCGTCGTGGTGCACGACGACGTCCACCAGCGCCTCGCCGATGACCAGGGCCCGGTCGCTGCTCACTCGTCCACCGGCTCCGGCCGCGGCGGCTGCCCGGCGGCCAGGCGCTCGCGCGCGCCGTCCAGCCACTGCTGGCAGCGTGCGGCGAGCAGCTCGCCCCGTTCCCAGAGCGCCAGCGACTCCTCGAGGGTGGCCACGCCGGCCTCGAGGCGGGCGACCACGGCGACCAGCTCGTCGCGCGCCTGCTCGTAGCCGAGGGTGGCGATGTCGGCGTCGGCACGCCCGCCGGGGGCGCCACCGGGCTGCGCTGCTTTCGGTGTCGGCACGAGGCCAGTCAACCAGGCCCCGAGGACATCGCACCTCCCGCGGCGGCGAACCGGATCCCGTGCGCAGGTCCCGCGCCCGGCGATAGTGTGGCGGTGGCGATGGATCCCGCCGAGAACGGTCAGCCGTTCTGAACCGCCGCGTGGCTGATGGTTCCTGCCCCTTCTCGGCGGGCAGGAGCGCCATGGCTGGACACGGATCCCCCGGACACCGCGACGAGGCGGCGTCTGCCGCAGGGCGTCCTGGTCCGGCACGCACTGTCCTGTGGCGTCTTCCCGCAGGCCATTCGAGGGAGAGGAACGCATCATGACCGGCTCACAGGGGTTCTCCGTTGCCGAGCTGTCGGCGCTGGAGATCTTGGACTCGCGCGGCAATCCCACGCTGCGGGTCGTCGCCACGCTCTCGACGGGTCGGTCCGGACGCGCGGGTGTGCCCTCGGGCGCCTCGACGGGCAGCCGCGAGGCGGTCGAGCTGCGCGACGGGGACCCGGCGCGCTACGGCGGCAAGGGCGTCCTGCGTGCGGTCGCCAACGTCAACACCGAGCTGGCGGACCTGGCGGCCTCGCGGCAGTGGACGTCGTTGAGCGAGCTGGACCGCGCGATGGGCGAGCTGGACGGCACCGAGAACAAGGCGCGGCTGGGCGCCAACGCGATCGTGGGCGTGTCCATGGCCGTCGCGCGTGCGCTCGCCGGCGGCGGCGAGCTCTTCGAGTCCCTCGCCCCGGTGGGGGTCGCGCCGAGGCTGCCCGTCCCGCACTTCAACGTGCTCAACGGTGGCGCGCACGCCCCGAACTCGCTCGACTTCCAGGAGTTCATGATCGCGCCGATCGGGGCGCCGTCCCTGCCTGAGGCGGTCCGGGCCGGCGCCGCCGTGTACGGACGGCTGCGGGGCCTGCTGCACGAGGCGGGGTTCGCCACCGGCCTGGGCGACGAGGGCGGCTTCGCACCGGACATCGCGCGCCCGGAGGACGTGCTCACGCTGATCGTGCGGGCGATCGAGGCGGCCGGCTACGCCACGGGCCGGCAGGGTGTCGCGATCGCGTTGGACCCGGCGGCCTCCGAGTTCTACGCCGACGGCACTTACCACGTCGCCGGCGAGTCGCTGACCAGCAACGACATGATCGAGCGGTACGCCGCAATCGTGACGGACTTCCCGGTGTGGTCGATCGAGGACGGGCTCGCCGAGGGCGACTGGGACGGCTGGATCGCGTTGACCGAGAGGTTGGGAGAGGGCACCCAGCTGGTCGGCGACGACATCTTCGTGACGAACCCGACGATCATCGCCGGGGCGATCGAGCGCAAGGTAGGCAACTCGGCGCTCATCAAGCTCAACCAGATCGGCACGGTGAGCGAGACCCTGGAGGCCATGGCGCTGTGCCGACGGTCCGGCTACACCCAGATGGTCTCGCACCGTTCCGGGGAGACGGACGACGACTTCATCGCCGACCTGACCGTGGCCACCGGGTGCGGCCAGCTGAAGTCCGGTGCGCCGGCCCGCGGGGAGCGGGTGGCCAAGTACAACCGGCTGCTCGAGATCGCCGCGAGCACCACGCTGCCGTACGGGCTGGCCTGAGGCGCGGCCCGATGCCGGTCCCTGACGTTCCTCAACCCAGCCCGGGACGGATGACGCCCTTCGCGGGGCACCCGGCCGTGGTCGGCGTGCACCCCGGCCAACCCCCGCTCGTCGCCCTCACCGCGGTCTCGCTCGCCCAGGCGACCGCCGCCTCGGCGTTGTACTTCGGCTACGTCGACCCGTCGAGGTACGTGGCGGAGGAGTACCCCGACGGGTCGGTGCGGCATCTGGCGGTCGATCCGGATGGTGTCGACGAGCGGTGGCGGGAGACCGAGGCCCACCTGCGCGAGGAGCTCGGGACGATCCTCGGGGCGAGCGAGGTGGACTGGCACCTGCGCTACCTGGCCGGGCGGACGGACCGCGCACTGACCCATCTGGCCCGCGCGGTCGACGCGGCCGTCATCATCGTCGGCTCCCGCGCCCCGGGCGCAGGAGCGCGGATGCGCGAGTTCGTCGAGGGTTCGGTGGCGGTCCACCTGGCCCAGCACCAGCATCGTCCGGTGCTGACCGTGCCGCTCAGCGTCGTCGACTGGAAGGCCCGCACGCCGTGGTGAGGCCGGACCCGGGTGCGCTGGCCGAGCGCACGCCGGGCCCGTCCGGATCTGCGCCCGCGGTGCGCTGGGTGCCGCTGATCGTCGTCGGCGGCGCCGTGGGGACGGCCACCCGAGCGGCACTGGAGCAGGCGTTCCCGCCGTCGCCCACCGGGGTTCCGTGGGTGACCTTGATCATCAACGTGACGGGCTCGTTCCTGCTGGGCGTGCTGCTGGACGCCCTGGCCCGCACCGGGCCCGACGAGGGCCGGCGCCGGGCCGTCCGGCTGACCCTCGGCACCGGTGTCCTCGGCGGCTTCACCACGTACAGCACGTTCATGCTCGAGACGGTCGACCGGCTGCGCGACGGGCACGCCGCCCTCGCCGTGGCGTACCTCGTCGGCAGCATCGCCCTGGGACTGGCCGCCGCCGGGGCCGGCATCGCCACCTCGGAGTGGTTCGGCCGCTCCGAGGGCTCGCTCGCCGCCCGGGACCCGAGGGCCAAGCGATGATCCTCGTGCTGACGGCCGTGGTCGGCGGGCTGGGCGCGGCCACGCGGTTCCTCGTCGACATGCTCGTCGCCCGCTGGAACCCCTGGACCGTCCCGCTGGGCACGGTGGTCGTCAACGCCACCGCCTCCTTCGCGCTCGGAGTGGTGACGGGCTTCGCACTCGCGGACCCCGCCCTCGCCGACGTCCGGACCGTGATCGGCACGGGCTTCCTCGGCGGCTACTCCACGTTCAGCACCGCCAGCGTCGAAGGTGCCCGCCTGATCAGGGCAGGACGGCCCTGGGCCGCCGCGGCCCACGCCGGCGGGATGGCGGCGATCAGCGTCGCCGCCGCCCTGCTCGGGGTGCTCGTCGCCTCCGGCCAGCACTGACCCCGCGCGGGGCGTCGGGCTCACCGCGTCGCGTCGGCGTCCGCGGCCACGGTGGCGGCGAACCGCCCCCGGGCGACCCGCACCGCGAGCCGGTCGCCCGCCGCGACGTCGTCGGGATCGCGCACGACGAGACCGTCGGCCCGCTGCACCACGGCGTAGCCGCGGTCCAGCGTCGCGGCAGGGGACAGGGCCCGCACCTGGGCGGCGAGGCGCACCGTCTCGGTGGCGGCGTACGCAAGGAGCCCCGCGACGGCCAGCCGCCCGGAGTCGAGCAGCGCCACGACCCGGGCCTGGTGCGGGACGAGCATGCTGACCGGATCGGCCAGCACGGGTCGCGTGCGCCAGCGGTCCAGCGTGGCCTGCTCGGCGGCCAGCCGGTGACCCACCGCGACGCGCGTGCGCTGCCGGGCCTGCGCCACGCGGGCGCGCTCCTCCGTCACGTCGGGCACCACGCGCTTGGCCGCGTCCGTCGGGGTGGACGCCCGCCAGTCGGCGACGAGGTCGAGCAGCGGCGAGTCGAGCTGGTGGCCGATGGCGCTGACCAGCGGCGTGCGGCAGGCCGCCGCGGCGCGGACCAGCGCCTCGTTGCTGAACGGCAGCAGGTCCTCGAACGAGCCGCCGCCGCGCGCGACGACGATCACCTCGACGCGCGGGTCGGCGTCCAGCTCGGCGATCGCCCGGACCACCTCGGGCACCGCGTGAGGTCCCTGCACGGTCACCCGTCGCACCTCGAACTGCACCGCCGACCAGCGGGCGCGGGCGTTGGAGACGACGTCGTGCTCGGCGTCGCCCTGCTGCGCGCACACCAGGCCGACGACGGCCGGCAGGAACGGCAGCGGCTTCTTGCGGGCGTCGTCGAACAGCCCCTCGGACGCGAGGACGCCCTTGAGGTGCTCGATGCGGGCCAGCAGCTCGCCGAGCCCGACGAGCCGCGCCGCATCGGCGGCGAACGTCAGCTCGCCCTTCTTCTCGTGGTAGCGCGGCTTGGCGTGCACGACGAGGTGCGCACCGTCGGTCAGCCGGTCGGCCCAGGCGGCCGCCGCACCCACGGGCACCGTGACGGACAACGACACGTCGAGGTCGGTGTCGCGCAGCGTGAGGAAGTACAGCGTGTTCCACCGGCGCAGGTTGAGCACCTGCCCCTCCACCCAGACGGCCGGCATCCGGGCGATGTGGTCCGCGACCTTCGGCGCGAGGTGGCGGACCGGCCACGGCCGGTCGGGCGAGGTGTCGGCCGCCCGCAGCGGAAGCGCCTGGGACGGTGCCGGGTGCGCCTGCGCCCCGGGCGTCGTGGCGAAGACGCCCGCGCCGGAGCGCGGCCCACGAGCGGTCACGCCCTGGGCCTCGTCACGAACGCTCATCCGCCCAGCCTGCCGCACGCCGCCCACACCTGGCACCCCGCCGCCGCCCACACGAGGCACCCCGCGTGCGTGCCCACGCCTGGCGCCCCGCACGTGGCGCCGACGCCTGCGCGGCGTTCGGAGCTCCCGCGGACGCCCCAGGCCAGCGTCGTGCCGCGACGCTCCCCGAAGATGCACAGGAGCGCCGACCTAGACTGGAGGGGTGAATGCACCAGTCGGACGTGGACCCGCCACGCTCGGCGCGCCTCTCGACGGGTCCGCGGCCGAGGACGCCGCCGTGACCCTCCCGGCGCCGGCCGACGTGGTCTCTCCCGCTCCGGGCGCGGGGCGACGGGTCCGGCTGGCCTCGCCTCGTGGGTACTGCGCCGGCGTCGACCGGGCGGTGATCGCCGTCGAGAAGGCCTTGGAGCACTACGGCGCCCCGGTGTACGTGCGCAAGGAGATCGTGCACAACCGGCACGTCGTCGCCACGCTGGCGGCGCGCGGGGCCGTGTTCGTCGCCGAGACGGACGAGGTGCCCGAGGGCGCCCGGGTCGTCTTCTCGGCGCACGGGGTATCCCCGGCCGTGCGGGCCGCTGCCGTCGCCCGGTCGCTGTTCACCATCGACGCGACCTGCCCGCTGGTCACCAAGGTGCACAAGGAGGCGGTGCGGTTCGCCGCCGAGGACTACGACATCCTGCTCATCGGCCACGCCGGCCACGAGGAGGTCGAGGGCACGGCAGGTGAGGCGCCGGCACACATCCAGGTGGTGAACTCGCCCGACGACGTCGCGTTCGTGCAGGTGCGGGACCCGGACCGCGTCGTCTGGATCTCGCAGACCACCCTCTCGGTCGACGAGACGATGGACACCGTCCGCAAGCTGCGCGAGCGGTTCCCCAACCTCGCCGACCCGCCCTCCGACGACATCTGCTACGCCACCCAGAACCGCCAGGTCGCGGTGAAGAAGATGGCGCCCGGCTGCGACGTCGTGGTGGTGGTGGGCTCGGCCAACTCCTCCAACTCGGTACGTCTGGTCGAGGTGGCCCTGGAGTCCGGGGCCGCCGCCGCGTACCGCATCGACACCGCCGAGGAGCTCGACCCGGCCTGGTTCGACGACGCGACCGTGGTGGGCCTGACCTCCGGTGCCTCGGTGCCCGAGATCCTGGTGCGCGACGTGCTCGACCGCCTGTCCGGCCTCGGCTTCGCCGACGTCGAGGAGGTGCGCACCGCCACGGAGGACCTGATGTTCTCCCTGCCGCGCGAGCTGCGGGCCGACCTCAGCGCGGCCGAGGGTCGACCCGCTCCGCGCCGCCGGGTGCGGCCTCGCAGCACGGTGGACATCCACCCGGTCTGACTCGCGCCCTGCGCCGGCTGTCACGCCGAAGCGGCTCCCGGCGTCGAGGCGGCGACGCGCTCGTCGAGCGAGACCACCTGCTCGGACACCGAGGCGACGAGCTCCGGTGCACTGACGGACGCCAGCCGGGGGTCCACCGGCGCGGGCATCGGCAGGTCGCCCTCCACCACCCCGAAGTCCGCGAACCGCCGTGCGCTGACCAGCACCCTCGTCTCCAGCGATCCGACCACCTGGTTGTAGGCGCCCGCCGCGGACTCGAGCGCGCGGCCCAGCCGCGACAGGTGCCCGCCCATCGTCGCGAGCCGGCCGTGCAGCTCCTTGCCCAGCGAGAGCACCTGCTGGGCGTTCGCGGCCAGCGCGTCCTGCTTCCAGGCGTACGCGACCGTGCGCAGCAGGGCGAGCAGGGTCGAGGGGGTTGCGACGACGACCTTCCGGTCGAACGCGTACTCCGCGAGCGCCGGGTCCTCGTCCAGCGCGGCGTGCCAGAACGCGTCCGCCGGGACGAACATCACGACGAACTCCGGCGCGGGCGCGAACTGCTCCCAGTACCGCTTGGCCGCCAGCTGGTCGACGTGGCGACGCATGTGCCGGGCGTGGTCGGCGAGGCGCTGCGCCCGCACCGACTCGTCGCCGGTCTGCGCGGCGTCGAGGAAGCCGAGGAAGGCGACCTTCGCGTCGACGACGATGTTCTTGGCGCCGGCCAGCCGCACCACCAGGTCCGGCCGCTGGACGCCGTCGTCGGTCCGCGCCTGCTCCTGCTCGACGAAGTCGACGTGCGCCAGCATCCCCGCCGCCTCGACGACACGGCGCAGCTGCATCTCGCCCCACCGCCCGCGCACCTGGGGCGCGCGCAGGGCGGTGACCAGCTGCGCCGTCTCCGCGCGCAGCTGTGCCGAGGCCGTCGCCATCGCCCGCACCTGCTCGCCGAGCGCCGCCTGGCCCGCGGCCCGGGCCTGCTCGGCGGCGCCGAGCCTGGTGCGGACCTCGTCGAGAGTCCGTGTCAGCGGCTCGACCAGGGCGCGGACCGCCTCCTCACGCGCGGCGAGCTCACCGACCTGGGACTGCGCGTCCGCCGCCAGTCGCTGATGGGCCAGCGCGAGGAACTGGTCGCTGCTGGTGGCCAGCGCCTCGGCCGCGAGGGCTCGGAACTGGTCCGACATGCGGCCGGTGTCGGCCCGCAGCTCGCGTGCGGCGGCCCGCTCCGCCTCGAGGGCGGCAGCCGCCCGTGCCGCGCCCACCTCGGCGGAGCGCAGCCGCGCGCCCGTGCGCGCGATGGTCAGGGCGATGCCCGCCGCGGCGCCGAGCAACGCCCCGACCAGCAGCCCGAGCAGCAGCGCCGTGGTGACATCCATGCCGGCAGCCTCGCACCGGCCACCGACATGCCTGGCGACACGCCTGCCGACATGCCTGCCGACACGCACGCCGACACGCACGCCGACACGCACGCCGACGCGCGCGTCGATGCGCCCGTCGCCATCAGGCGGCGCCGGCGAGGGGCCGGCCACCGCGGTCGGTGAACGCCCAGCCGCCAGTCGGCCCTCGCGCGACCTCGATACCCAGCAGGTGCACGAGGTGGTGGTGGTACCAGCACAGCAGCACGCCCGCGTTGACGTCGGTCTGCCCGCCGTCGCGCGCCCAGTGGTCGGCGTGGTGGATCTCCCCCAGTGCCGGTGGCGCGGTGCACCCGGGATAGCGGCAGGTGCCGTCGCGCGCGAGGATCGCGCGGCGCCTCGGCCCGCTGAACGTGCGCTCCGCACGGCCGACGTTGATGACCTGGGAGCCCGGGCCGAAGACCACGCGGGTGATCTCGCTGTCGCAGGCCAGGCGGGCCAGCACCGAGGGTGGGATCGGCCCGGCGCTGAGCACCTCGGCCACGGCGAACCGCTCGATGTCGGCCACCGGCGCGAGCCGGAAGGCGCCCGGCGTCGGGCCCTGGATGCCGCCGGCCGGGGTCCGCTCGAGCGCTCGGCGCAACGTGTCGAGGTCGACCACGCAGGTCAGGTGCGGGCGGACGCCGGCGGACGAGCCGGTGAGCCCGTGGTCGAGGGCGAGCCGCGCCAGGTCCGTCAGCGCACCGGCGCGACGCTGCTGCGTGCTGCGAACGTCGCCGGGCGCGGGCGCGCCCATCACCGAGTCGAGTGCGGCACCCAGGGCGGCGCCGTGGTCGGTGGTGAGGAACCCGGTCAGGTGCACGCCGCCCGTGGTCGGCGAGAGGGCCAGGAACTGGCGCTCGCTCGCCTCCCGGTAGCCGCGCTCGTCGGCCGCGGGATCGGCCGCGGCCGCCCAGCGGCGCAGCACGCGACGGAACGCGTCCGCGCCCTGCTCCCGGGCCTGCGTCAGCAGGAACTCCTCGCCGCACTCCTCGGCGGGGGCAGCCAGCGCGGCGCGCCGCTCGGCCGACGTGGGCGCGACCCGAGCGAGCGCGATCGCCTGCTCGATGCCCACCTGCCCGTGCACGGCGGCCTGCGCGGTGGCCGGCAGGTCGTCACGCAGCGCGCGGGCCAGCACGACGAGCTCCGCGGCCCGTCGGTAGGACGCACCCTGCCGAGCCGCGAACCACGCCGTGAGCGAGCGCGCGCCGTCGGTGGCCCACAGCCCGTCGCGGTCGACGCCCGCCAGCAGCATGGCGGTGGCCGCGGTCAGCCGCCCGACGAGGTCGTCGACCGCCAGCAGGGCGTCCACGGCGGCCCAGCCATCGAACTCGGTGAGGCGCCCGACGAGCTCGTCCACCGCCGCGTCGACGCCGGCGACCGCCGGGTGCGCACGCTGCTCCACGACCGCCTCCCCTCGTCGTCGCGATCCGCGGAAACTGCTCTTGACCTGCACCGATGATACCGACGACCACTGACACGCCCGCCGGCCCGGGGGCCCGGGAGACCGCCAGGGGGACCCCGGCCGCCGGTGGCGCAACCGGGTGCGGGACGAGCCGCGCCACGGCGGCCGCACCGCGCGGCGCCGGTGGGGAAGGGACCTCCCCGGCGTCCCTATGCTGAGGCGGTGCCAGCCGCCGACCTCACTCCCGACGCCGGTCTCGCCGTGCCCGCCCCCGCTCCCGCCACCTCGCCGTACCCGGTCGCACCCGCACCCGCACCCGCACCCGCGCTCGAGCTGCGGGGCCTCTGGCGCCGGTTCGGCGCCAAGGTGGCCGTGGCGGGGATCGACCTCGTCGTGCCCGCCGGCTCGTTCTACGGCCTCGTCGGGCCCAACGGCGCCGGCAAGACGACGACGCTGCTGATGGCCACCGGCCTGCTCCGGCCGGATGCGGGCACGGTGCTCGTCGACGGCGTGGACCTGTGGGCGGACCCGATTCGCGGCAAGTCGATGCTCGGCGTGCTGCCCGACGGCGTCCGGCTCTTCGACCGGCTGACGGGCGCGCAGCTGATCACCTACGCCGCGCTGCTGCACGGGCTGGACCGCGCCACCGCCGCATCCCGCACGGCCGACCTGCTGCGCGCGGTCGACCTCGTCGCGGACGCCAGCACGCTCGTCGTCGACTACTCCGCGGGCATGACGAAGAAGGTCGCCCTGGCGTGCGCGCTGGTGCACGCGCCGCGGCTGCTGGTGCTCGACGAGCCCTTCGAGGCGGTCGACCCGGTGTCGGCGGCGAACATCCGCGACATCCTCGCCACGTACGTGGCCGGCGGCGGCACGGTGATCGTGTCGTCGCACGTGATGGACCTGGTGCAGCGGATGTGCGACCACGTGGCCGTGGTCGCCGACGGGCACGTGCTGGCCGCCGGCACGCTCGACGAGGTCCGCGCGGGCGCCAGCCTGGAGGACCGCTTCGTGCACCTGGTGGGCGGACGGACGACGACGGAGGGCCTGGCGTGGTTGACCACCTCGTCCGGCTGAAGCTGGCGCTGCTGGCCGGTGGGCTGCGCCGCAGCCCGTGGGTGGTGCTCGGCACCGTGCTCGGCGCCCTGTACGGCCTCGGGGTGCTGGCGATGGCGGTCAGTGCGCTCGGCTACGTGTCCACGTTGACGTTCGAGCTGCGCGAGATGGTCGGCGTGATCCTGGGCGCCGCGCTGGTGGCGGTGTGGTGGTTCGTGCCGCTGGTGGCCTTCGGGCTGGACTCCACGCTGGACCCGGCGCGGTTCGCCACGTTCCCGGTGCCCCGGCGCCAGCTCGTCGTCGGACTGGCCCTGTCCGGCCTGATCGGGGTGCCGGGCGTGCTGACGGTGCTCGGCGCCGCGGCGACCGCGGTGCTGTGGTGGCAGGAGCCGGCGGCGATCCCGGCGGCGCTGCTGGGTGCGGCGCTGGCCGTCGCCCTGTGCATCGTCGGGGCGCGGGCGCTGACCACGGCGCTGGCGCCGATCGTCGTGCGGCGCAGGGTGCGCGAGGCCGGGGTCGCGCTGGTGCTGGTGCCGCTGGTGTTCATCGGTCCGGTCATGTCGCGCCTCGTCCCGCAGGGCTTCGACCTGCGGCAGGCCGACGTGGCGCCCCTCGTGCGGGTGCTGGGCTGGACGCCGCTCGGCGCGCCGTGGGCGCTCGGCCCGGACGTCGCCGCCGGCCGGTGGGCCCTGGCCGCCGGTCACCTGCTGGTGGCGCTCGCGAGCCTGGCGGGTGTCGCCTGGATCTGGGAGCGGGCGCTCGGGCACGTGCTCGTCGAACCGGTGCGGGAGACGACGAAGCGGCGCGAGCGCGGGCTCGGCTGGTTCGGCCGGCTGCCCGCCCGCCCGACGTGGGCGATCGCGGCGCGCTGCCTGACCTACTGGTCACGCGACCCGCGGTACGCGATGGCCGTGGTGCTGGTGCCCGTGCTGCCGGTGGTGTTCGCGCTGGTCGACCCCGGCGGCCCGATGCCGTTGGTGGCCGGGCCGCTGTCCGGCTTCCTCATGGGGTGGGCGATCTCGGCCGACGTCGCCTACGACGGCACGGCCTTCTGGATGCACGCCGCGGCGCCGTTGCCCGGCCGCTCGGACCGCTGGGGCCGGGCGCTGGCGGCGCTCGCGCTCGCGGTGCCGGTGGTCGTGGTGATGTCCGTGGTCCCGGCGCTCGCGCTGCACCGGCCCGGGGCCATCCCGGCACTGATCGGCGGCGGGCTCGGCACGGCGTTGACGGCGCTCGGGGTGTCGTCGGTGGCCTCGGCGCTGGTGGTGTACCCGGTCAAGCAGCCGGGGGACAACCCGTTCGCCGTGCGGCAGGGTGCGACGATGCCGGCCCTGCTGACGCAGGTGGCGGGCTGGACCACGGTCGCGGTGCTCACCGCGCCGGTCCTCGTGCTGACCGTGCTCTCGGTCGCCCGCGACCAGCCGGGGCTGGGCTGGGCGGCCCTGGTGGTGGGCCCGGCGCTCGGCACCGTGGTGCTCGTCGTCGGCGTGGTGCTGGGCGGGCGCGCGCTGGACCGCACCGGCCCGGACCTCATGCGCCGCCTGCTGGCGATGGCGTAGCGGGGCGGGATGCGGCGCCGGCTGCTGGCGGTCGCGTTGGGGGAGGGGCGCCGACCGCGCCCGTAGACTTCGGCGACGTGGCGCTCACCATCGGCATCGTCGGCCTGCCCAACGTCGGCAAGTCCACCCTCTTCAACGCCCTGACCCGCGCGAGCGTGCTGGCGGCGAACTACCCGTTCGCGACGATCGAGCCGAACGTCGGCGTCGTCCCGCTGCCGGACCCGCGCCTGGCCGTGCTGTCCGACCTGTTCGCGTCCGAGCGCGTGGTGCCGGCCACCGTCTCGTTCGTCGACATCGCGGGCATCGTCAAGGGCGCCAGCGAGGGCGAGGGTCTGGGCAACAAGTTTCTGGCCAACATCCGCGAGGCCGACGCGATCTGCGTGGTGACCAGGGCGTTCGCCGACCCGGACGTGGTGCACGTCACCGGCCGCGTGGACCCCGCCGACGACATCGAGACGATCCGCACCGAGCTGGCACTGGCCGACCTGCAGACGCTGGACAAGGTGGTCCCGCGCCTGGAGAAGGAGGTGCGGACGAAGCGGGCCGAGCCGGCCGCGCTGGCCGCCGCGCAGGCCGCGGTCGAGGCACTCGGCGCCGGCCGGCCCCTTGTCGGCGAGCCCGGCCTGGACCTGGCCGAGCTCGCGCCGTACAGCCTGCTGTCCGCCAAGCCGGTGATCTACGTGTTCAACACCGACGACGCCGGCCTGGCCGACGCCGCCCTGCAGGACGAGCTGCGCGCGTCCGTCGCGCCTGCCGACGCGATCTTCCTCGACGCGAAGTTCGAGTCCGAGCTGGCGGAGCTGGAGCCCGACGAGGCCCGCGAGATGCTCGTCGCGAACGGCCAGCAGGAGTCCGGACTGGACCA
>Ga0302264_1000098_pt1 | contig 21430 bp, 8 predicted proteins | sample II_Fen_N3_4_FD_194563 | JGI IMG/M metagenome (GOLD analysis project Ga0302264, IMG submission 194563) | Peat permafrost microbial communities from Stordalen Mire near Abisko, Sweden - II_Fen_N3_4 | ecosystem: Environmental > Terrestrial > Soil > Wetlands > Permafrost | place: Sweden: Abisko... | reverse complement strand
CGCACCACGCCGACGATGCGCCGCTCGTCGTCAACATGTACGGCATCACCGAGACCACGGTGCACGTCACCTACCGGCCGATCCGGTCGGCCGATCTCGTCAGCGGCCGCGGCAGCGTGATCGGCATGCCGATGCCCGACCTCGAGTGCCTCATCCTCGACGCCAACCACCAGCCCGTCCCGATCGGCGTCCCGGGCGAGCTCTACGTCGGGGGGCCCGGGCTCGCCCGCGGCTACCTGAACCGCCCCGAGCTCACCGCCGAGCGGTTCATCGCGCACCCGTTCCGCGCCGATCCGGACGCGCGGCTCTACCGGTCGGGCGACCTGGCGCGGCGCCTCGACGACGCCGACCTCGAGTACCTCGGCCGCATCGACTTCCAGGTCAAGATCCGCGGCTTCCGCGTCGAGCTCGAGGAGATCGAGGCCACGCTCGGCCAGCACCCGGCGATCCGCGACTGCGTGGTGCTCGCCCGCCAGGACGTGCCCGGCGACCAGCGGCTCGTCGCCTACGTGGTGCTCGCCCCCGGCGCGGACGTCGAGCTGCACGCGCTGCGCGACCACGTCGGCAAGAAGCTCCCGGACTACATGATCCCGTCGGCCGTGGTCGTGCTCGACGCGCTGCCGCTGACGGTCAACGGCAAGCTCGATCGGCGCGCGCTGCCGGCGCCGTCGGCCGCCGGCGCGCTCGCGCCGACCCACCGCGTCGCGATCTCCGGCGCGCTCGAGGCCCAGCTCGCGGCGCTGTGGAAGCAGATCCTCGGCCTCGACGCGGTCGGCGCGACCGACAACTTCTTCGACGTCGGCGGCCACTCGCTCCACATGGCCACCCTGCAGTCGCGGCTGCGCGACGAGCTCGGCCGCGATGTCGCGATGGTCGCGCTGTTCCAGTACCCGACGATCCGCGAGCTGGCGGCGCACCTGTCGAACGGCGACCCGGACGCCGCCGCGCCGGCAGCGCCCGCCGAGGCCCGCACCGCGCGCCGCGACGCGCAGGCCGCGCGGCGTGACCAGCGGCGCACCCAGCGGGGCGGCGATGACGAGTAACCTCGAAGGCGATCCCGCGAGCGGCCCCGAGCAGATCGCGATCATCGGCATGGCCGGGCGGTTCCCGGGCGCGCGCACGGTCGGCGAGCTGTGGCGCAACCTGTGCGCCGGGGTCGAGTCGATCCGCGCGTTCTCCGACGACGAGCTGGTGGCGGCGGGGACTCCCGCGGCCGAGCTCGCGGCGCCAGGCGTGGTCAAGGCGGGCGCGGTGCTCGACGACGTCGACGCGTTCGACGCCGAGTTCTTCGGGGTGTCGCGGCGCGAGGCCGAGATCCTCGACCCCCAGCAGCGCCACTTCCTCGAGTGCGCCTGGGAGGCGCTGGAGAGCGCGGGCTGCATCCCGAGCCGGTTCCGCGGGCCGATCGGCGTGTTCGCCGGCGCGAGCCCGAACACCTACCTGCTGTCCAACCTGATCACGCGCCGCGATCTGATCGCGCAGCTCGGCCGTTACCAGATCCTGGTCGCCAGCGACAAGGACTACCTGGCGACCCGCGTGTCGTACAAGCTCAACCTGACCGGGCCGAGCATGTCGGTGCAGACCGCGTGCTCGACGTCGCTGGTCGCCGTCCACCTCGCGTGCCAGAGCCTGCTCAACGGCGAGTGCGACGTGGCCCTGGCGGGCGGTGCGTCGATCAGCGTGCCGCACGTCGCGCCCTACGTCTTCCAGGACGGCGGCATCCTGTCGCCCGACGGCCACTGCCGGGCGTTCGACGCCGACGCGCGCGGCATGGTGCCGGGCAACGGCGTCGGCGTCGTGGTGCTCAAGCGGCTCGGCGACGCGATCGCCGATCGCGATCCGATCGTCGCGGTGATCAAGGGCTCGGCGGTGAACAACGACGGCGCGGCCAAGGCGGGCTTCACCGCCCCCGGGCTGCGCGGCCAGACCCGGGCGCTGCGCGAGGCGCTCGGGGTCGCCAATGTCGCCGCCGGCACGGTCGGCTTCATCGAGTGCCACGGCACCGGGACGGCGCTGGGCGATCCCAACGAGCTCGAGGCGCTCGCCGCGGCGTACCGCGACGGCGACGCGACCACGGCGTGCTGGCTCGGCTCGCTCAAGACCAACCTCGGCCACCTCGACGCCGCCGCCGGCGTCACCGGGCTGATCAAGGCCGCGCTGTGCGTCGCGCACGGCGTCGTCCCGCCCACGCTCCACTTCCGGACCCCGACGCCGCGCTTCGACTTCGCGCGCAGCCGGTTCCGCGTCGCGGCCCAGCTCGAGCGGTGGACGCCCGGCGACGGCCCCCGGCGCGCCGCGGTCAGCTCGTTCGGGATCGGCGGCACCAACGCGCACGCCATCGTCGAGCAGCCGCCGCCGGTCGCCCCCCGGGCCCCGAGCGATCTCCCGCAGGTGCTCGCGGTCTCGGCCCGGACGCCCGCGGCGCTGGCGCGCGCGCTCGACCAGCTCGCGACGGCGCTCGCGGCCGAGCCGGCTCCCGCGCTGGCCGACGTGGCGTACACGCTGCAGACCGGGCGCGAGCCGTTCGCGTACCGCCGCGCCATCGTCGCGCCCAGCCACGCCGCGGCGATCGCCCTGCTGCGCGAGGCCGCGGGCGCCGCTGCCAGCGCCGCCGCGCCCGGCGTCGAGCCCGAGATCGTGTTCTTGTTCCCGGGCCAGGGCAGCCAGTACGTGGCGATGGCGCAGACCCTGGAGCGCGACGCCCCGGTGTTCCGCGCCGAGCTGGACGCGTGCGCGGCCGAGCTCGCCCGCCACCTCGGCGGCGAGGACCTGCGCGACCTCCTGTGGCCGCGCGACCCGGGCGCGATCGCGCGCGCCGAGCGCCTGCTCGACCAGACTCGGTACACCCAGCCGGCGCTGTTCGCGATCGAGTACGCGCTCGCCCGCCAGTGGATGGCGTGGGGCGTGACGCCCAGCGTCGTCACCGGTCACAGCGTCGGCGAGTACGTCGCGGCGTGCCTGGCGGGCGTGTTCAGCCTGCCGGACGCGCTGGCGGTGATCGCCGCGCGCGGCCGCCTGATCCAGGCGATGCCCGCGGGGGCGATGCTCGCGGTGTTCGCCAGCGAAGCCGCCCTCGCGCCCACGCTGCCCGCCGGCGTGACCATCGCCGCGGTCAACGGGCCGGGCCAGTGCGTCGTCGCCGGCGCCCGCGACGACATCGCCGCGCTCGAGGCCGCGCTGCGCGCGCGCGGCACCGCCTGCCGCGCCTTGCGCACCTCGCACGCGTTCCACTCGCCCGCGATGGACCCGGTCCTGCCGGCGTTCGCCGCCGAGCTGTCGCGCGTCGCGCTCCACCCGCCCAGGCTGCGCTGCCTGTCGAACGTCACCGGGACGTGGCTGACCGCGGCCGACGCCACCGACCCGCGCTACTGGGTGCGCCACCTGCGCGAGGCGGTGCGGTTCGGCGACGGGCTCGCGACGCTGCGCGACCCGACCCCGCGCGTGCTGCTCGAGGTCGGCCCGGGCCGCGCGCTCGGCCGGCTCGGCCGCCGCGTGTTCGACAGCGCCGCCGCGCCGGCGATCATCGCCAGCCTGCCGGACGCCGGCGAGGCGGTGGACGCCACCGCCGCGATGGCCAGCGCGCTCGGCGCGGTGTGGGCCGCCGGCGCCGCGATCGACTGGGACGCGGTGCACGGCGCCGGCGCGCCGCGCCGCATCGCGCTGCCGACCTACCCGTTCGAGCGCGGTCGCTACTGGATCGATCCCGCCGCGCCCGGCGCACCGATCGCCCCGCCCGCGCGCGCCGCTGCGGTGCCCGCGCACGACGCCGCGCCCACCGCGGCGCCGATCGGGTTCGAGCCCTACGAGGCGGCGATCGGCCAGCTGTGGCGAGAGCTGCTCGGGATCGACCGGGTGGACGCGAGCTCGAACTTCTTCGCGCTCGGGGGCGATTCGCTGCTCGCGACCCAGCTCATGTCCCGGATCCGGACCCAGCACGGCGTCGAGCTGCCGCTGCGGACGATCTTCGAGGCGCCGACCCCCGGCCAGCTCGCGGCCGTGGTCCGCGGCACGCAGCGCGGCCCGGCGGCGCCCGCGCCGCGCCCGCCGCTGGTCCCGGCCCGCCGTGACGGCGCGCTCGCGCCGTCGACCGCACAGCACCGGCTGTGGTTCCTCGACCAGTTCGAGCCCGGCAGCGCGGTCTACAACGTGCCCGGCGCGGTCCGCATCACCGGCGCGCTCGACGCCGACGCGCTCGACGCGGCGATGTCCGACCTGATCGCGCGCCACGAGGCGCTGCGCACCAGCTTTCACAGCGACGCCGGCCGGCCGATCCAGCGCATCGCCGCGCACGTGGCGTTCGCGCTCGAGCGCGCCACGCTGGCCGACGTCCCCGCCGACCTGCGCGACGCCCGCGGCCGCGCGCTCGCGGTCGGCTTCGCCCGCCGCCCGTTCGACCTCGCGCGCGCGCCGCTGATCCGCGGCCTCGTCGTGACGCTCGGCCCGGCGGAGCACCTGCTCGTGGTCGCGCTGCACCACATCATCTCCGACGGGTGGTCGCTCGACGTGCTGGTCCGCGATCTCGCCGCGCTCTACCGCGCGCGCGTCGCGGGCGAGCCTGCCGCGCTGCCGCCGCTCACCGTCCAGCCGCTCGACGCGGCGGTGTGGTACGAGCGCTGGCTCGCCGACGGCGAGCTCGAGCGCCAGCTCGCCTACTGGCGGCGCCAGCTCGGCGGCGAGCTGCCGGTCCTCGCGCTGCCGACCGACCGGCCGCACCCGCGCCAGCCGACCGCCGCGGGCGGCCGCTGCACCTGGGAGCTGCCCGCCGACGTCGTCGCCGGCCTGCGCGAGGTGACCCAGCGCGAAGGGGTCACGCTGTTCATGGCGCTGCTCGCGCTGTACGCGGCCCTGCTCTACCGGCTCACCGGGCAGGACGAGCTGTGCGTGGGCTCGCCGGTCGCCACGCGCGGTGATCCGGCGATCGAGGACCTGATCGGCTTCTTCGTCAGCTCGGTCGTGCTCCGCGTCCAGCTCGGCGACACCACGAGCCTGCGCGCGCTGCTCGGCCGGGTCCGCGACGTCACGCTCGACGCGTTTGCCCACCAGGACGCGCCGTTCGAGCGCCTGGTCGAGGAGCTCCAGCCGGAACGCGATCCGAGCCGCACCCCGGTGTTCCAGACGATGTTCTCGCTCGAGCGCCCGTCGGCGAGGTCGGTCGCGCTGCCCGGCGCCACGCTGGCGATGGAGCCGATCGACGTCGAGCTGGCGATGTTCGAGCTGTCGTTCGTGGTCACCGAGCTGCCCGACGGCCTGCGCGCCGCGCTGGAGTTCAGCACCGAGCTGTTCGACCCGGCCACGATCGAGCGCTTCGCGCGCCGGTTCGATGTCCTGGCCCGCGCCGCGCTCGCCGAACCCGAGCGGCCGCTCGCGGCGCTCGCGATCATCCCCGGCGACGAGCGCGCCACGCTCGCCGCGTGGTCCGGCGCCGGGCCCGGCGCGGCCTGGCGCGGCGGGGTGATCGAGGCGTTCCGCGCGTGGGTCGCGCGCACCCCGGACCAGCCGGCGGTCGAGCACGGCGCGCGCGCGCTGAGCTACGCTGCGCTCGGCCGCGACGTCGATCAGCTCGCGGCGCGGCTGGGCGCGCTCGGCGCGGACCGCGACGCGCCGGTGGCCGTGTACCTGACGCGCTCCCCGGAGCTCGTCGCCGCGCTGCTCGCGGTGCTCGCCGCGGGCGCCGCCTATCTCCCGCTCGATCCGAGCTACCCGGCGGCGCAGCTGGCGTGGATGCTCGCGGACGCCGCGCCGCGCCTCGTGCTCACCACGCGCGCGCTGCGCGCGAGCCTGCCGCCGACCACCGCCGAGATCGTCGTCGTCGACGAGCCGGGCACCTGGCCGGCGGCGCGCGGCCGCGCGCGGGCCGAGCCCGCCGACCTGGCGTACGTGATGTACACCTCGGGCAGCACCGGGCGGCCCAAGGGCGTGCAGATCCCGCACGCGGCGCTCGCCAACTACGCCGCGATCGCCGGCGGCCACTTCGCGCTGACCCCCGCCGATCGGGTCCTGCAGTTCGCGGCGCTCAGCTTCGACATCTCGGTGGAGGAGATCTTCTGCGCGCTGACGCACGGCGCGACCCTGGTCCTGCGCAGCGACGACATGCTCGACTCGATCCCGGCGTTCGTCTCCGCCTGCGCGCTCGCCCGGATCTCGGTCATCGATCTGCCCACCGCGTACTGGCACACTCTCGTCGCCCAGCTCAGCAGCGACGACGCGGCGCGCCTGGCGTGCGTCCGCCTGGTGATCATCGGCGGCGAGCAGGCGCAGGCAGCTGCGGTCGTCCGCTGGTCCGGCCTGTTCGGGTCGCGGGTGCGCTTGCTCAACACGTACGGGCCGACCGAGACCACGGTGTCGGCCACGATCGCCGATCTCACCGGCCACGCCGCGCGCGGGTCGACCGCCGCGGTGCCGATCGGGCGCCCGCTCGCCGGCGTCACCGCCCGCGTGCTCGATCGCACCGGCGAGCCGACGCCGATCGGCTGCGTCGGCGAGCTCTGGGTCGGCGGCGTGGGGCTCGCGCGCGGCTACCTCGGCGACGCGGCGCTGACCGCGCAGCGCTTCGTCGCCAGCGCGCGCGATGGCGAGCGCCGGTACCGCACGGGCGACCTGGTGCGCTACCGCGCCGATGGCGAGCTGGTGTACATCGGCCGCGCCGATCGCCAGCTCAAGATCCGCGGCTTCCGGGTCGAGCCCGGCGAGATCGAGGCCGCGATCGCCGCGATCCCCCGCGTCCGCGAGTCCGTCGTGGTCGCGCGCGAGGACGTCCCGGGCGATCGCCGGCTCGTCGCCTACGTCGTGCTCGCGCCGGGCGCCACGCTCGCGATCGCCGAGCTCAAAGCGGCGCTCGCGCCGCGGCTCCCCGACCACCTCCAGCCGTCGGCCGTGGTCGTCCTCGACCGGATCCCCACGACGGCCGGCGGCAAGCTCGATCTGCGGGCGCTGCCTGCGCCCGGCGCGTCGACCCCGCCCGGCGCCGCGCCGCCGCGCAACGACCTCGAGGCCACGCTCGCGGCGCTGTTCGGTCAGGCGCTCGGCCGCCCGCCGGTCGGGGTCACCGACGACTTCTTCGATCTCGGCGGCCACTCGCTGCTCGCGACCCAGCTGCTGTCGCGGATCAACACCTTGCTCGCGCTCAAGCTGTCGCTGCGCCAGCTGTTCGGGGCGTCGACCGTGGAGCGCCTCGCCCTGCTGATCGAGGAGCTGATGATCGAAGAGCTGCTGCTCGACGAGCTCGACCCTGGCCCAGCGGCACCGCCGCTCGAGGAACCTCATGGATGATCACCCCCACAACCGTCGCGCCGAGCTCGCCAGCCGCCGCGCCAAGCTCTCGGAGGGCCAGCAGGCCGCCCTCGCGCGCCGGCTCGCCGGCCTGACCACCGGCACGCCGGCGCCCACGATCGCGCGCGCGGTCCAGCGCCTCGGGGCCCACGTCGCGTCGTTCGCCCAGCACCGCCTGTGGTTCATCGATCAGCTGATCCCGGGCACCGCCGCGTACACCTCGGCGTCGGCGTAGAGCTCGACGGCGAGCTAGATCGCGTCGCGCTGCATCGCGCGCTGACCGAGGTCGTGTGCCGGCACGACGCCCTGCGCACGACCTTCCGCCCGGACGGCGACGGCGTCGTCCAGGTCGTCGCGCCGCCCCCCGACGCGGTGGCGCTGCGCCTGGTCGACGTGAGCTCGATGCCCGCCGACGCCCAGGCCGAGGCGCTCGCGCGGCTCGCGCGCGACGAGCTGACCTGCGGCTTCGACCTGGCCCGCGGGCCGCTGGCTCGCGCCACGCTCGTCGCGGTCGGCCCGCGCAGCCACCAGCTCCACCTGATGATGCACCACATCATCTCGGATGGCTGGTCGATCGGGATCCTCGTCGACGAGCTCGCCACGCTGTACGCGGCGTTCGTGCGCGCCGCGGCCTCGCCGCTGCCGGAGCTGCCGCTCCAGTACGCCGACGTCGCGCGCTGGGAGCGCGCGCGGCTCGACGGCGATCGCCTCGCCGCCCTGCGCGCCTACTGGGTGCCTCGCCTCGCCGGGGCGCCGCCCGTGCTCGACCTGCCGCAGGCGGCGCCCCGCCCGGCCCAGCCCACGCTCGAGGGCGCGAGCGCACAGGCCACGCTCGATCGTGCGCGCGTCGATGCGATCCAGCAGCTCGCGCGCCGCGAGGACGCGACGCTGTTCATGGTCCTCGTCGCGGCGTTCCAGATCGTGCTCGCTCGCTACAGCGGTCAGACCGACATCGTGGTCGGCACGCCGGTCGCCAACCGGCCGCGCCCCGAGCTCGAAGCCCTGATCGGCTTGTTCGTCAACACGCTCGCGCTCCGCACCGATCTCGCCGGCGACCCGACGTTTCGCGCCGTGCTCGGCCAGGTCAAGGAGACCTGCCTGGGCGCGTTCGCGCACCAGGACCTGCCGTTCGACCGCCTCGTCGCCGAGCTCCGGCCCGAGCGCGACCCGCGCCACCATCCGGTCTACCAGGTCATGCTCGTCCTCCAGAACGCGCCCGCCGCCGCGGTCGACCTGCCGGGGCTGACCCTGCGGCCGCTGCCGGCGCACGGCGCGACCGCCAAGCTCGACCTCTTGCTGTCGATCGAGGACGGCCCGGCCGGCTTGACCGCGACGCTCGAGTACGACCGCCACCTGTTCACCGCGCCGTTCGCCCAGCGCATGCTCGAGCACCTCGACGTCCTGCTCGGCGCCGTGGCCGCCGATCCGGACCGCCCGATCACGCGCTATCCCCTGATGTCGGCCGACGAGCGCGCCCTCGTGGTCCACGGCTGGAACGCGCGCGTGCCCGCGCCGGCCGGGGACGCCGCGCTGGTCCACCAGCTCGTCGCGCGCCAGGCGGCGCAGCGCCCCGACGCGATCGCGGTCACCGATCGCGATCGCGAGCTGGGGTTCGGCGAGCTCGACGCGCGCGCCAACCAGCTCGCCCACCACCTGCGGTCGCTCGGCGTGGGCCCCGACGTGCGGGTCGCGATCGCCCTCGAGCGCACGCTCGATATGGTCATCGCCGTGCTCGCGGTGTGGAAGGCCGGCGGCGCCTACGTGCCCGTCGATCCGAGCTACCCCGCCGCGCGCGTCGCGGTCATGCTCGACCTGGCGCGCGCGCCGGTGCTGATCACCGAGCCGCGGCTGGCGGTGGCCGCGCCCGCCGCGACCCGGATCGTGTCGCCGAGCCGGGACGCCGCGCGGATCGCGGCGGCGCCGGTGACCGCGCCCGACGTCGCGCTGGCGCCCTCGGCGCTGTCCCACGTCATCTTCACGTCTGGATCCACCGGCACCCCCAAGGGCGTGGCGATCCAGCACGCCAGCGTCCGCGCGCGGCTGGCCTGGGCGCGCACCCGGTTCAGCGACGCCGAGCTCGGCGGCGTGCTCGCCTCGACGTCGCTGTCGTTCGACCTGTCGGTGTTCGAGCTGTGGGGCGCGCTGGCGTGGGGCGGCCGCGTGATCCTCGCCGGCACGGTGCTCGACTATCCCGAGCTCGCGGCGCGTGGCCAGGTCCGGCTGATCAACACGGTGCCATCGGCGATGGCCGAGCTGGCCCGGGTCAGCGACCTGGCGGGGGTGATCACGGTGAACCTGGCCGGCGAGGCGCTGCCGCGCGGCCTGGTCGACGCGCTCTACGCCAAGCCCACGGTGACCCGCGTCTACAACCTCTACGGCCCGTCCGAGGACACGACCTACTCGACCGAGGAGCTGGTGCCGGCGGACGAACGCGGGCGCCCGACGATCGGCCGGCCACTGCCCGGGACCCGCGCCTACATCGTCGACGCCCACGGCGAACCGGTGCCGATCGGCGTCGCCGGCGAGCTCTACGTCGCCGGGGTCGGCCTGGCCCGCGCGTACCTCGACCGCCCGGATCTGACCGAGGCGCGGTTCGTCCGCGATCCGTTCGCCGCCGATCCGGCGAGCCGCATGTACCGGACCGGCGACATCGCGCGGTTCTTGCCCGACGGCCGGATCGACTACCTCGGCCGAGCCGACCATCAGGTCAAGATCCGCGGCTTCCGCATCGAGCTCGGCGACGTCGAGGCCGCGCTCCGCGCCGAGGGCATGCGCGAGGCCGTGGTCGTGGCGCGCGACGCCAGGGGCGACAAGCAGCTCGTCGCCTACGCCGTCCCGGCCGGCCCGCTGGCGCCGGCGCCGCGCGACCTTCCGGCCGGGCTCGCCCGGCGGCTGCCGGCGTACATGGTCCCTCCGGTGATCGTGATGCTCGACGCGCTGCCGCTGTCGCCCAACGGCAAGGTCGATCGCCAGGCGCTGCCCGACCCGGGCACCACCGCACCGGCGCTCGCGCACCGCCAGGTCGCCGCGCGCGATCCCATCGAGCATCGCCTCGTGGCGCTGTGGGAGGAGCTGCTCGACGTCCGGCCGATCGGCGTCACCGACGACTTCTTCGCGCTCGGCGGGCACTCGCTGCGCGTGGTCGCGCTCGCCGCCGAGATCGAGCGCCGGTTCTCGCGCCGGCTGGCGATGGCCGCGATCTACGGCGCGCGCACGGTGGCCGAGCTCGCCGCCCTGCTGCGCGACGACCGCGCCACGCCCGAGACCGCCGCGGTCGTGCTGCGCGCCGCGCGCGGCGGGCGCACGGTGTACTGCGTCCACCCGGCGAGCGGCAACGCGTTCGTGTACCAGGAGCTCGCGGCCGAGCTCGGCGCGCACGGCTTGGTCGGGATCCACGCGCGTGGCCTGGGCACAAGCGGCGATCCGGAGACGACGATCCCCGCGCTCGCCGCCTCGTACGCCGCGGAGATCTGCCGCGCGCAGCCGACCGGGCCCTACGCGCTCGCCGGCTGGTCGGTCGGCGGCGTCATCGCCTACGCGGTCGGCGCCGCGCTCATCGCCGCGGGCCACGAGGTCGACCTGGTCGCGCTGCTGGACAGCTGGGCGCCCGGCAGCGCCGCCGCGCGTGGCGCCGCCCAGGTCACCGACGCCGAGCTGCTCGCGGAGCTCGCCCGAGATCACGGGCTGTCCTGCGACGAGGCCGAGCTGCGCGCGCTCGATCGCGAGGCCGCGATCGCGCGCGTGCTCGCCGCGGCGCACGCGCAGGCGCTGCTGCCCGCCGACACCGGGCGGGACGAGGTCGACCGGATCCTGCGTACCTACCACGCCAACCTCGGCGCGCTGGCCGCGTACGACGGTGCGCCTGGCCAGCGGGGCCCGGACCGCGTGGTGCTCTACCTGGCCGACGACACCGCCGCGGAGCCGGGGGCCGAGGCAACCGCGCTCGGCTGGACCGCGCTCGGCGTCCACCCCGAGATCGAGCGCGTCGGCGGCAGCCACCGCACGATCGTGAACCGGCCGCACGTCATCACTGTCGCCCGGGCCATGAACGCCCGGCTCACCTCCCCTGGAAAGGTTCGTTCATGATGCGTCCCCGCAAGGCTGTCCCGTGGGTCGCCCTCGCGATCGCGCTCTGGCCCCGGCTCGGCGCCGCCGAGGGCGCGGCCGACCCGCCGTCGCCGAGCGAGTTCCACGCCGTGCGACTCGACGGCAGCCAGGTCCAGCTCGACGGCAACCCCGACGAGCCGATCTGGCAGCAAGCCACCAGGATCACCGGGCTCACCAGCTTCGATCCGGTCGAGGGCGGGCCGCCGGTCGGCCAGGTCCGCGCCTGGGTGTTCTACGATGACACCGCGCTGTACGTCGCCGCCAAGATCGCGCTGCCGCCGCACACGCTGCGCGGCCGGCTCGCGGCGCGCGAGCGCTGGAACAACGACGATCTGTTCGAGGTCACGCTCGATCCGTTCCTCGATCGGCGCACCGGCTACGACTTCACGGTCAACCCGTTCGGCGTCCAGCTCGATTACACCGTGGTCGACGACGACTTCAGCGCGGCGTGGGATGGCGTGTGGGACTCGGCGGTGACCCGCGACGACCAGGGCTTCGCGGTCGAGATGCGGATCCCGTTCCGCACGCTGCGGTTCGCCAACGTGCCGGTCCAGGACTGGGGCATCGGCCTGGGCTTCTTCAGCGGCGCCAAGAAGCAGTACGACAAGTGGCCGGCGGTCAGTAACGATCGCGGCACGCTGTTCGCCCAGCTCGGCGTCATGAAGGGCATCTCGGGGATCCAGCCGTCGCACAACCTCGATCTGATCCCGACGCTCCGGATCGGCTACGGCGGCGGCGACGTCGGCGGCCGATTCGCCTGGGACAAGGCCGTGGTGCTGCGCGCGCGCGATCCGGCGCTGATCGACGTCGGGGTCGACGCGCGCTACAGCCTGTCGTCGGCGGCGAGCCTCAACCTGATGATCAACCCCGACTTCAGCCAGGTCGAGGCCGACACCGATCAGCTGGTCTACAACCTGCGCTTCCCGATCCTGCTCGACGAGAAGCGCCCGTTCTTCCTCGAGGGAGTCAGCATCTTCGCGACGCCGGTCGCGCTGCTCTACACCCGGTCGATCGTCGATCCGATCGCCGGGCTCAAGCTGAGCGGGCGACAGGACCGCTGGTCGTTCGGCCTGCTGTCGGCCTACGATCAGCTCCCCGTCGGATCGCGGCTCACCGAAACGACCCGGCTGTCCGGATTCGAGGATCTCAGCAACAAGGACGCCGCCAACACCGTGGGCCGGGTGTCCTACGATCTCGGCAACTCGTCGCACGTCGGCGTGTTCTTCGCCGACAAGACCCTGATCGACCGCACCACGAGCAAGCCGAGCGCGCACAACGAGGTGGTCGCCGCCGACGCGCTGGTCAAGCTCGGCGACATCTACACGCTGATCGGCCAGGTCGCCGGCTCCTACCTCGGCCGCGCGCGGATCGACGCCTCCGACACGCCGTCCGACGCGTTCGGCGGGCTGTCGTACAGCGTCACCGCCCGGCGGCACGACAAGCACCTGCTGGTCGAGCTGCGCTCGGACTACTACGGCAGCGGGTTTCGCGCCGAGACCAGCCCGATCTCGCGCGTCAACATCATCCCGTCGACCGCGACCGCGACGTACCGGTTCACCAGCGACTCGGAGATCGTGCCGTTCGTCGAGCCGGGCATCGATCTCTCGACCATCCACGACGCGAGCTCGACCGGCCTGCTCGACTACACCATCAAGCCGCACGTCGCGACCCGGCTGGGCTCGAACACCGACCTCTCGGCCTACTACAGCCGCGGCCAGGAGACCTTCATCGACAAGTTCCGCGGCATCGACATCGTCGGCGCCAAGCTCACGACCTACCCGTGGAACGCGTTGTCGGCGTCGCTCGAGTTCTCCGCCGGCGACCAGATCAACTACGATCCCAGCGATCCGTTCCTCGGCTCGGTCGTCCAGGGCACGCTCGACACGCTGATCAAGCCGCTCAACGGCGCCGAGGTCGAGCTGCGCTACACCAAGAGCCGGCTGTGGCGCCCCGACGGTGAGCTCAAGGCCGACGTCGACCTCTACTACGCCAAGCTGAGCATGACGTTCACCACGCAGCTCTCGCTGCGCCTGCTGTCGCAGCTCGACACCTACCAGCACCAGCTCAGCAGCAGCGCGCTGTTCGCCTACCAGATCTACCCGGGCACCGAGGGCTTCCTCGGCTACCAGGAGCTCGATCTGACCGGGACGGGCGGCCACGCGCTCGACCGCCGGATGTTCGTCAAGCTGTCCTATCGGTGGCAGCTGTGATCGGCGCGCGCGTCGCGGTGCTGGTCGTGGTCGCCGCCGCGTGTGGCGCACCGGCGTACCCGCCGGTCGCTCCGCCCGGGCCCCCGGGGCCGGCCGTCGACTACGCGGTGCTCGCCGAGCGCATCGTCGGCGACAGCGCCGCGGTGCGCGAGGGCGAGCTGGTCCAGGTCCAGGGCACCCCCGCCGACCGACCGCTCATGGACGCGCTGGCGATCGCCGTGCGCCGGCGCGGCGCGTTCCCGCTCTTGACGCTGACCAGCGAGGAGCTGTCGCGCCAGCTGTACGCGCAGGTCCCCGAGCGCTACGACGGCCAGGCGCCGCTGCTCGATCTCGCGCTCGCCGAGATCGTCTCCGTGATCATCGATCTGGTCCCCGAGTCCGATGAGGTCTACGCCGGCGTGCCGCCCGAGCGGATCGCCAGGGCGTTCGAGGCGCGCCAGGGACTCCACGCCCGCCAGCGCGCGCGGGGGGTCCGCCAGGTCTCGGTCGGCAACGAGGTCTACCCGTCGCAGGCGCGCGCCACGCACTACGCGGTCCCCTACGCGACGCTCGCGCGCAATTACGTGCGCGGCATCGCGGTCGACGCCGCGACGATCGCCGGGCGCGGCGCGTGGTTGCGCGAAAAGCTCGCCGGCGCGCGGCGCGTCGAGGTCACCAACCCCAACGGCACGCACGTGACGATGAGCCTGGTCGGGCGCAAGGTCCTCCTCAACGACGGGATCCTGACGCCCGCCAAGCTCGCGGCGCGCGGCGCCGAGGTCGAGGTCTGGTTGCCGGCTGGCGAGCTGTTCGCCGCGCCGGTGCCGACGTCGGTCGAGGGCACGATCGTCGTCGACCGCATGCTGTTCCAGGACACCCAGATCGAGGGCCTCCGCGTCGAGCTCGCCGGCGGCAAGGTGGCGCGGATCACCGCCAGGACCGGCCTCGCCGCGATCCAGCGGTTCTACGACGCCGCTGGCGCGGGCAAGGAGTGGTTCTCGGCGCTCGATCTCGGGATCAACCCCAACGTCGAGATCGTCCCGGGCGCGTGGCTCAACGCCTCGGTCGCGGCCGGGATGATCACGATGGGCATCGGCGGCAACGCCTGGGCCGGCGGCGACAACGATCTGTCGTTCGGCATCCTGCTCTACGTCCCGGGCAGCACGCTGCTCGTCGACGGCGAGCCGATGATCGTCGCGGGCCAGCTGGCGTTGCCGGCGGGTGTGCGGTAACCGTGCCGGCCCAGACGTTGCGCCGGTTCGCGGTGCTGTGGCTCGGCCAGGCCGTGTCGCTGGTCGGCGCGGGGCTGACGGCGTTCGCGCTCGGCGTCCACGTCTACCAGACCACCGGCTCGGTCCGCGCGTTCACGCTGATCCAGCTCATGGCGTTCGCGCCGTCGGCGGTGCTGTCGCCGCTCGCCGGCGCGCTCACCGACCGGTGGGATCGGCGCCGCGTGCTGATCGCGTGCGACCTCCGAGACGGTCGCGGCGCGCTGTGGCACATCGTGCTGGCGTGCGGCGCGCTGTCGACGCTGGGCGCGTTTCAATGGCCCGCGTTCGCCGCCCTGACCACCGCGCTGGTCCCCGCCGATCAGCTCGGCCGCGCGACCGGTGCCACCGAGGCCGCGCGCGGCGTCGCCCAGATCTTCTCGCCGCTCACCGCCGCCATCGCGCTCAGCAGCGGCGTCTCGATCAGCGCGCTGCTCGTGCTCGACGCCGCTTCGTACGTGAGCTCGGCGCTGGTGATCGCCGCGGTGGTGCGCGGCCCGGTCGTGTCCGGCCGTGCCCGCGGCCCGGCGGCGTCGATCGGCCGCGACATCGCGCGCGGCTGGCGCTACCTGCGGGCCCGCCACGACCTGCTCGTGCTGTGGGGCTTCGTGACGTTCACCAACCTGTCGTGCGGCGTCGTCGAGCTGTGCATCACGCCGCGCGTGCTCAGCATCGCGTCGCAGGTCGCGCTGGGCGGCGTGGCGCTGGTCGCCGGGCTCGGCATGGTGCTCGGCGGCGCCGTGATGAGCGCGTGGCGCGGCGCGCGCAGGCCGTTCCAGCTCGTCCTGATCGTGACGCTCGCCCAGGGCGTGTTGCTCGTCGCCGCGGGCATGAGCCGCGGCCTGGTCCTGCTCACCGTGGCGGCGTTCGGCTACATGCTGTCGGTCCCGATCGGCATGGGTTCCAACCAGGCGATCTGGCTCGGCGCGGTGCCGCTCGACATGCAGGGCAGCGTGCTCGGCCTGCGCCGCACCCTGGAGCTCGGCGCGATCCCGATCGCCGCGCTGGTCGCGGGCCCGCTGGTCGAGCACGTCTTCGCGCCGATCGCCGCGAGCACGAACCCGGCGGCGCGCGCGTTCGCAAGCCTGGTCGCGCCGACCGGCGGCCAGGACATCGCCCTGATGTTCGTCGGCCTCGGCGGCGTGACGGTGCTGGTCTCGTGCCTCGCGATCGGGCTCGCCGGGCGCTTCGCGCCGCGCGCCCAGGTCCGCGAGGTCGCGTCGTGACGCCAGCGTCGCTGCGCCGGGCGTGGCTCGGCGTCGCCGCCTGCGCCGTCGTGCTCGCGGTCAGCCAGCGCACGCCTGCGCCCGACGACGCGCTCGCGCCCGCCACCGCGGTCCCCGCGCGCGGGTTCTCGGCCGCGCGCGCGCGGGTCCACCTCGAGGCGCTCGCCACCGGGATCGGCCGCCGGGTCGGCGCCACGCCCGCGGCGACCCGCGCCGCGGACTACCTGGAGGCCGCGCTGCACCGGCTCGGGATCGAGACGACTCGCCAGGTCGCCAGCGGCAGCTACGCGCTGCGCGGCCAGACCCAGGTCTACCAGGGCGTCACCAACGTCCTCGCCCGGATGCCCGGGCGCTCCGCGCGCGCGATCCTCGTGTCGGCGCACTACGACTCGGCGGCCGAGGGCCCGGGCGCCGCCGATAACGCCCTCGCGGTGGCCGCGGTGCTCGAGGTCGCGCGCGCGCTCGCCGCCGGGCCGCCGCTCGACCACACGGTGATCTTCAACCTCGACGGTGGCGAGGAGCTCGGCCTGCTCGGCGCCGCGGCGTTCGTCGACCACCCGTGGTTCGCCGACGTCGCCGCGTTCATCAACCTCGACGCCAGCGGCGGGCGGGGCCGGCAGATGCTGGTCCAGGCGACGCCGGGGGCCGCGGCCCTGGTCGAGGCGTACGCAGCCTCGGTGCCCCAGGTCCAGGGCTCCGTGCTCGTCCAGGAGCTGTACGGCCTGTTCCCGTTCGACACCGATTACCACGCCTACCGGGACGCCGGCCTGCCCGGCCTCGATCTGGCGACGTACGACGACACGTACGCCTACCACACGCCGCTCGACCGGCCGGAGCGGGTCTCGCCGCGGACGCTGCAAGAGGTCGGCGACAACCTGCTCGCGCTGGTCCGCCGGCTGCCCGCGGCCGACCGCCCGGCGCCCCGCGCCCGGCTCACCACGTACTACGATGTCGCAGGCCTCACCCTGGTGCGCTACGGCGCGCCGACGGCGACGGTGCTCGCCGTGCTGGCCGCGCTCGGCGCGCTGGCGGCCGCGTGGGGGACCGGTCGGCGCGAGCGCCGGCCGCTCATAGAGCTGGCGGTCAATACCTCGGCGATCGCGGTCGCGACCGCGGGCGCGATCGCCGTGCCGCTGGTCGTGGCCTGCGTGGTCACGCTCGCGGGCGGCGCGATGGCGTGGTTCGCCCACCGCTGGATCGCGCCCGCGGTGTACGTCACCGCGAGCGTCGCCGGCGTCGTGGCGGGCCTCGGCGTCGCGGGCTGGATCGCGCGGCGATGGCTCGCGGGCGCCGCGCTGACCTTGGCGTCGCTCAGCCGCGGCCTGGCGGTGTGCTGGGCGATCGCTGTGGCCGCGCTGACCGTGGCCGGGCTTGCCTCCGCGTATCTCGCGATGTGGTGGTGTATCGGCGCCGCGATCGCCGTGGCCGCCGCGCGGCTGCGCAACCCGGGCGTGCGCGGCGCGGTCGTCGCCCTGGGCTTCGCCCCCGGCGCGGTGCTGCTCGCGCAGGCCGCCCGGATCGTGCTGACCTCGCTGATCCCGCTCGCCGGCGGGCTCGGAGCCGGCGCGCCCGTGGAGATGATCATCGCGGGAACCACGGCGCTCTTGCTCGGACCGTTCGCGGTGGCCCTCGCGCCGTTGCTCCGGATCTCGCCGCGCGGCCCCGTCACGGCGTGCCTCGCGGTCGCCGCCGCGGTCAACGTCGCGCTCCTCGTGGTCGTGTTCCCGTACAGCGCGGCACGCCCCAAGCGGATGTACGCGGAGGCACGCAGCGCCCCTGCGACGGGGAGCCGCCTCACGTTCGAGGCCTCCGATCCGGGGCCGCTGCCCGCCCTCCCGAGCCTGGCGCCCGGTCCGCCGCTGCCGCCGCCGGTGCCGCGGATCACGACCCGGCCGCGCGCGTCGCCCTCCGTGGGCGAGGTCGAGATCGAGGCAGAGATCGAGGTCGAGATCGACGCGCCGGGCGCGTATCTCGTCGAGCTCCGGCTCGATGGCGAGGCCCCGCGCTGGTCGCTCGGAGACGGAAGCGATCGCCCGGCACGATGGATCGGGACGGCCGAGCCGCTGCGGTTCCGGGTCGCTCACCCGCCCGGCCAGCCCGCCGCGGTGCACGCGATCGCCCACTATCTCGACGCGCCGGCGACGGCGGCCCCGGCGCTCGCCGCGCTGCCGGCGTGGACCGTCCCGATGATCGAGACGGTGCGCGAGGCGCACGCCACGCTCTGAACGCTCGTCCGAAGCCGGCGCTCAGACCGCCAGGTCCCGCGCGATCTCGATCAGCCGCTCCCTGGCATTGAGCGCCGGCTCGACGAGCACGCGCTCGAACAGCGCCGCCAGCAGCTGGCCGATCGATGGGCCCGGCGCCAGCTGCAACGCCTCCATCAGGTCCTTGCCGGTGACGGCGAGCTCACCTATCGCCAGGGGCTCGCGTCGCGCCAGGATCCCCGCCGCGCGATCCGCCAGCGCCGCCGCGCCGTCGGCCCCCCACAGGGCCACCGCCGCCGCGGCGTGCGGCCGCGTCACATCGGCGAGCAACCGGCGCAGCTCGGCGGAGGTCCAGCCAGCCGCGAGCGGCGCGGCCGCCACCCCCACGAGCACCGCCGCGGCGGTGGCTTCGTCATTCGAGAACTTCAGCCGCTTCAGCACGGTCTCGGCGCGCCGCTGGGCCGCGCGGTCCAGCCGCCGCAGCGCCGGCGCCGGCGCCGCCAGCACCGCCACCAGCGCCCCCAGCCGCGATCCGGCCGGCGCCGCGTCGATCCGAGCCAGCCAGCGCGCCACGGCCGCGGCCCGCGCATCGGGAGCATCCCGCGCATCGGGAGCATCCCGCGCGCCCCAGGCGTCGAGCCCTGCGGCGACGTCGGGCAGGATCAGCGCGAGGATCCCGGTGCGCTCGGCGATCGCCAGGCCGCGCGACGGCTCGCGCGCCGCCAGCAGCTTGCGCAGCTCGTCGGACACCCGCTCGTGGCTGACCTTGGCCAGCGACGGCAGCGCCGGCGCGATGCCGCGCTCGGTGTCGGGATCGAGCGCGAACTCGAGGACCGCGGCGAACCGCACCGCGCGCATCACGCGCAGGCCGTCCTCGGTGAACCGCGCCACCGCGTCGGCGTAGACGTCGCCGGTCGGCCCCACCGCGCGCAGCCGGCGGTCCGCCAGATCGCGCTGGCCGCCGTAAGGATCGATCAGCTGCGCGGTCGCCGGATCATAGGCAATCGCGTTGACCCGCAGATCGCGGCGCGCCAGATCCTCGACGAGCGGCACGCCGAACCGGACGTGATCGGGGCGCCGCGCGTCGGTGTAGGCGCCCTCGCCGCGAAACGTCGTGACCTCGACGTGCGATGCCTCGCCGCGGCCGGTGACCACGGTGACCGTGCCGTGCGCCAGGCCGGTCGGCACGGTGCGCTTGAACAGCGCGATCACCTGCGCCGGCTCGGCGCTGGTGGCGACGTCCCAGTCGCCCGGCGACCGGCCGAGCAGCGCGTCGCGCACCGCGCCGCCGACCGCGACCGCCTGGTGGCCGGCGGTCGCCAGCGTCTGGCACACCGCGCGGACGTGAGCCGGCATCGCCTGCGCGAGCCGCTGCAGCGCTTCGATCTCGGTCCCGGTCTTCGTCCCGATTTCGGTCTCGGTTCTGGTCCCGGTTTCCGCGCTCATTCGCCCGCGCCGGACGCCGCGCCGCGCAGCCGGTTGAAGATATCGGCCGCGCGGGTGCGCAGCTTGGCCGCCTCGGCGGCGCCGCCGGCGCGCTCCTTGAGCGCCGCGAGCCCCTGGTAGGCGCGGGCCAGCTCGACCTCGTGCTTGACCGCCGCGAGGATGTCGATCGCCCGGCGGAAATCTTCCTCGGCGTCGACCGCGTGGCCGAGCGCCACCGAGACCTCGGCGCGCGCGCGATAGCCGCAGCCGAGGTGGACGCGCAGGCCGACCGCCTCGCTGACCGCGACCGCGGCCTCGGCCTCGGCGTGCGCGGCCTCGAGGTTGCCGAGCGCGAGCTGGGCGTGCGCCAGGCGCTGGTGGGCGGTTGCCTGCGCCACGCGATCGCCCAGGCCCGCGGCGAGCTGCTTGGCGTCGGTGAGGTCCTTGACCGCCTCGGCGCCCCGCCCGACCGCCGACTCGACCTCGCCGGCGCGCGACAGCACGTCGGCCAGCGCGAGCTTGTCGCCGATCTCGTGCGCCATCGTGCGCGCCTCGCCGAGCAGCTCGAGCGCCAGATCGTGGTTGCCGTCCTCGGCGTGGACGCCGCCGAGGTCGCACAGCGACTGGACGATGCCGACCAGATCGCCGATGTCGCGCCGCAGATCGAGCGCCTCGCGGAACTGGCTGATCGCGGCCTTGAAGTTGCCGGTGTCGTGGTGGACGCGGCCGATGTTGGCGAGCGACAGCGCGATCGAGCGGCGCTCGCCGAGCGCGCGGCGGATCGTCAGCGCCTGGCGGTGGAAGTCGAGCGCCTGGCCGAACGCGCCGCGCAGCCCGTTGACCCGGCCCATGTCGTCGAGCGTCGACGCGATGCCGCGGTCGTCGCGCGAGCTCACGAACAGCTCGTGGGCGCGCCGCAGGTGCTCCATCGCCAGGTCGTAGCGGCCGAACCGGCGCTCGCCACGCGCCAGCCGGGCGTACGCCGCGCCGGCCTTGGCGAAGTTGTCGAACCGCCAGGCGAGCTGCAGCATCTCGAGGAAGTACTGCATCGCGTCCTCGGTGCGGCCGCACTGCTCGAGCACGTCGCCGAGGTTGTGCAGCGCGTCGAGCCGGGCCGGCGCGTCGACCTCGCCGAGCATCTGCAGGCCCTTCTCGTAGAGCGTGCGCGCCTCGTCGGGCGCGTAGCGCGACCGGGCGCGATCGCCGCCCTGGAGGTAGCAGTGCGCGGCGCGCAGCGCATCGCCGCCGCGCTCGTAGAGCCCCGCGAGGAACTCGAGCTGCTCGTCGCTGCGCTGCACGGTCTTGGCCTCGAGCCACTGCGCCGCCGCCAGGTAGTAGCGCGCCCGCCGGCTGACCTCGGTCGATCGGATGATCAGCTCGCGCTCGAGGTTGTGCTTGAACACGACCTCGGCCTCGCCGGGGATGCTCGAGTCGTCGACGTCGAGCCGCAGCACGTAGTCGCGCTCGGCGAGCGTGGCGACCAGGTCGGACACCCGGCGGCGGACGTCCTCGCCCTCGCCCCACTCGAGCTCGAACGGCCCGGGCGCCGGCTCGGCGCGCGGGAGCTCGAGCCGGGTCATCGCGATCACCGCCGAGACCCAGAACACGTTGCCGAACACCGCGGCCTTCTCGAGCAGGTCGCGCTCGTCGTTCTCGAGCGCCGCGATCCGCGCCTCGATCGCCTCCTCGATCGAGATCGGCAGCTCGGTCTCGGCGGCCAGGTCGGGATCGAGCGTCCACAC
>Ga0302264_1000091_pt1 | contig 22376 bp, 17 predicted proteins | sample II_Fen_N3_4_FD_194563 | JGI IMG/M metagenome (GOLD analysis project Ga0302264, IMG submission 194563) | Peat permafrost microbial communities from Stordalen Mire near Abisko, Sweden - II_Fen_N3_4 | ecosystem: Environmental > Terrestrial > Soil > Wetlands > Permafrost | place: Sweden: Abisko... | reverse complement strand
CCAGATTGCCGCCCAGCAAGGCGCGGCGCAGGGAGGCACCGCCATCGACCACCAGCACGCGGCCCAAGCCGGGCGAATCGACCGCCGCCTTGACAAAGGTGTTGTCTTCAAAACATTTGACCGTGGTCACCGGGCCGCTGAATTTTTGAATTGCGCCAAAGTCTTTGAAGACGGGCGACAGCACCCGGAACTGGCCCGAGCTGTCATTTTTGTGGGCGTCGCACAGGTCGCAGGTGGCAAAAGAAGGCGCGGCTTGGGTCATTTTTAAGTCACTTTCAAGAAGATAAGGCTGGCTATTTTCCCTGTGCGCAGGCGCTGCGCGTGCCTGCCGGAGCGCGCAAAGCGTGTTTTTTTGCTTTTCAGAGAGAAATCTGCAGTCCAAGCACGGAAATAAAGTGTTTTGCCTATGGAAAACAGGATTTTCTCCATTAGCATCCGCTTACCCCCACGGGAATCCGCATTGCGGCTCCCGTGGTGATTTGTCAACCGTCAAGAAGGAATCAATCATGGCAACTGCCAAAAAAGCACCGGCAAAAAAAGCGGCTCCGGCCCAGGAAATCGCTGTCGCGGTAGCCCCAGCTGCGCCAGTCGCTGCCCCCAAAGCTGCCACTAAAAAAGTAGCCGAGAAAGAAGTTGCTGCAGCTCCAGCCGCGCCAGAAGCGCCAGCCACCAAAAAGCGCACGCCCAACGCCGCCTTCATGAAAGCACTGACCCTGAGCCCCGAGCTGTCGGCTGTGGTCGGCAAAGCGCCTTTGCCACGCACCGAAATCGTCAAGCAGCTGTGGGTTTACATCAAGTCGCATGACCTGCAAGACAAGACCAACAAGCGCATGATCAATGCGGACAAAAAACTGCTGGCCGTGTTCGGCAAGCCCCAAGTTTCGATGTTCGAGATGGCTGGCCTGATCGGCAAGCACATCGTCAAATAAGCCGCTTTTTAGCGCAGCAAAAAGGCCGTCATTGACGGCCTTTTTTGATGCCCGGCAGCGCCATTCAGCCCCAGACGACCGAACGCATCGAAATCGAGCCGCCCTGAAAGCTGGTGTTGAAAAAGCGCATCGGCTCGCCGCTCTCGACCGCGCCTGCCGCGTACAGCAGCGGCAAATAATGCTCGTAGGTCGGATGGGCGATTTTGGCAAGCTGGCCGAGTTTCTGGAAATTTTGCAGGGCATCCAGGTTGCCCTGCTGAAGGTAGCCCGCCATCGTCTGATCGAACTCCAACGCCCAGTCGTAAGCCTGGCTGGCGCTGGCACCGCGCTGCATCTGGCCGAGGTTATGCACCAGATTGCCGCTGGCCACCATCAACACGCCCCGGTCGCGCAGCGCCTTGAGCTGCCGGGCCAGCGCGTAGTGATCTTCAGGAGCGCGTCCGTAGTCCATGCTGAGCTGAAGCACCGGAATATCGGCCTCGGGAAACATCGGCTTGAGCACCGCCCAGGCGCCGTGGTCCAGCCCCCATTTGCCCGTATCCAGCCCTAGCGGCGCAGAAGCGCGCTGGCGCACCAGCCCACTGATGGCGCGAGCCGCGTCCGGTTCGCCAGGCGCGGGGTATTGCTGATCGAACAGCTCCTGCGGAAAACCGCCAAAGTCATGAATCGTCTTCGGGCTCGCCATCGCCGTCAGCCACCAACCCTCGGTCAGCCAGTGCGCTGAAATGCACAAAATCAGCTGCGGACGGGGCCGCTGCGTGCCAAACTGCGCCCCCAACGCCTGCCAGCTGCGAAAGTATTCGTTGCCCTCCAGCGCATTCATCGGGCTGCCGTGGCCGACAAACAGCACCGGCATCCGGTCCGACTTTTTCAGGCAAGCCAGTTGGTCAAGATCAGGCATGGCGGAGATGGCAGGCGACATAAAATTTTTCCTGTAAGGTCTTGAAGCACTGGCTGGCTGCACCAGTTCGGGGGTTGATATATTAAACGTCAGTCATGCGTCATCTCGAAATTTCAAAATTCTGTCAATTCAAGTGACCGTCCGATAGGCCGTTTTTTTAGCGTTTTATTGATCTAATCGCTGTCTGTTTGTGGCTCTTTCCGAGATCAAAACCTCAAAAATTTTGCGCGATGGGTGGTTGCCCCCTTCAGCAAACGGGGTAACCCCTGTTATATTGCACTGCAACATATTTCTCTTCTCATCTGGAATTTTCACAAAAAGGTCTTTCTTATGCTGTACCAAATCTATGAATCCCAGCGCACGCTGATGGAGCCGTTTGTTGATTTTGCGCAGGCTGCGGCAAAGCTCTACAGCAACTCATCCTCGCCGATGGGCAAAAGCCCCTTCGCCCAGCGCGTCTCGGCGGGCTACAGCCTGGTGTACCGTCTGGGCAAGGACTACGAAAAGCCAGCCTTCGACATCAGTTCAGTCGATGCCGATGGCGTCAGTCTGGCGATTCACGAGCGCGTCGAAATTGACAAGCCGTTTTGCGAGCTGCGCCGCTTCAAGCGTTTTACCGACGATCTGAGCACGCTGGCGCACCTCAAAGGCCAGCCCGCCGTGCTGGTCGTGGCGCCACTGTCGGGGCACTACGCCACGCTGCTGCGCGACACCGTCAAAACCATGCTCAAAGACCACAAGGTCTATATCACCGACTGGAAAAATGCACGCAATGTGCCGCTGTCCGACGGCGAATTCCACCTCGACGACTACGTCAACTATGTGCAGGAATTCATCCGCCATCTGCAGGCCAAGTACGGCAACTGCCACGTCATCAGCGTGTGCCAGCCGACAGTGCCGGTGTTTGGCGCCATTTCGCTGATGGCCTCGCGCGGCGAAACCACGCCACTGTCGATGATCATGATGGGCGGCCCGATTGATGCACGCCTGTCAGCCACCGCCGTCAATGAGCTGGCCACCGCCAAGCCCTATGAATGGTTTGAAAAAAATGTGATTTACCGTGTTCCGAGCAACTTCGCCGGCGCAGGTCGGCGCGTTTATCCCGGCTTTTTGCAGCACACCGGCTTTGTGGCCATGAACCCGGATCGCCACGCGACCAGCCATTACGACTACTTCCAGAACCTGATCAAGGGCGACGACGCCAGCACCGAAGCGCACCGCAAGTTCTACGACGAGTACAACGCTGTGCTCGACATGGACGCTGATTACTACCTGGAAACCATCAAAACCGTGTTCCAGGAATTCAAGCTGGTCAACGGCACCTGGGAAGTGATGTCGGTCGAGGGCAAGCTCGAACCCGTCAAGCCGGGCGACATCACCACCACCGGCGTGATGACGGTCGAAGGCGAGCTCGATGACATCGCTGGCCCCGGCCAGACCCGTGCGGCGCTCGATTTGTGCAGCGGCGTGCCAGAGAGCAAAAAACTCCACCTGGACGCCATCGGCGCCGGTCATTACGGCATCTTCAGTGGCCGCCGCTGGCGCGAAATTGTTTATCCAGCGGTCAAAGCCTTCATTCTGGAACAAAACGCATCGCTGACCCCGGAAGCCGCCGCCCCCGTGCTGGCCGCACCCAACGTGAGCGCCGAGACGGCAGACACCGCTGTCGCCGTCGTTGAGAGCCCGGTTAAGAAAGCAGCCAAAAAATCCGCCACTGTCGCTGCCAAAACGAAACCTGTCGTTCAAGCAGCAGCAACGCCAGTCGTGGCGCCTGCCGCCACAGGCGAGATCAAGGACACGGCCTCGGAATCGGACTCGGCCACTGCGGACCAGTCTGCCGCCTAAAAATGTTCCGCACCGCCGCCCTCGAAACAAGGGTGGCGGCCAAGCGGGCTTCGGCCTAGTGGGAAAATAGGCCGGTGAACTTCCCCAACAAAAGCTCTCTTTTTGAACGCCTGCACGCGGCATTGCCCCAAACGCAATGCACGCGCTGCGGCTACCCCGATTGCGCGGCCTACGCGCAGGCTATTGCTGTCGGCCAGGCCGCCATCAACCAATGCCCGCCAGGCGGTGCGCAAGGCGTTCAGCGCCTGTCGCACATCATCGGCCAGCCCGCCGCCCTCCCCCTGAATCCCGCCAATGGCGCAGAAGGCCCGCGCGCGGTGGCCATCATTGACGAAGCTTGGTGCATCGGCTGCACGCTGTGCCTGAAAGCCTGCCCGACAGACGCCATCTTTGGCAGCAACAAGCTGATGCATACCGTGATTGAAGCCTATTGCACCGGCTGCGAATTGTGCGTGCCGGTCTGCCCGGTGGACTGCATCAGCCTGGAAAATGTGAGCGGCGCGCTGACCGGCTGGAACGCTTGGTCGGCGCCGCAAGCCGACACCGCCCGCGCCCGCTATGAAGCGCGCCATCTGCGCCAACTAGACCCGCAAGACAAGCCGCTAGACGCGCCCGACGACCACGAAACCGCCGCCTCAACGCCAAAGCCACCAGACGCGCCAACCCTACCGCCCGCCGACAGCACCGTAGATGAGCGCAAGCGCGCGATGATTGAAGCCGCACTGGCTAGAGCCCGCGCACAACGCGAGAAAAAAGCCTAAGCACCCCACACCAACGAAAAAACCGCTGGCAGACGTGATCTGCCAGCGGTTGTCAGAAAGCGCGCAGCCTTATGCGCCAGCGCCCTGAGCCAGCGCCGCGAAAGCGGCAATCACCTCAGCAGGCGCCTGCACCATCTCAATCAGCACGCCCTCGCCGGAAATCGGAAACTCTTCGTTAGCCTTCGGGTGCATGAAGCAGATGTCAAAACCGGCAGCGCCCTTGCGGATGCCGCCCGGCGCAAAACGCACGCCCTGCGCCGTCAGCCACTCCACGGCGACGAGCAGATCATCGACCCACAGGCCGATGTGGTTCAACGGCGTGGCGTGAACAGCGGGCTTTTTGTCAATATCGACTGGCTGCATCAAATCGACTTCGACCTTGAACGGGCCGCTGCCGATGGCGCAAATGTCTTCATCAACATTCTCGCGCTCGCTGACGAAATTACCCGTCAGCTCCAGCCCCAGCATATCGACCCACAGCGTGCGCAGCCGGTCCTTGCTGGTCGCGCCGATAGCGATTTGCTGGATGCCCAGCACCTTGAAAGGACGCTCGGCGGCCATTTATGCAAACTCCACAATCGGCTGGTCCACGCTCAGCGACTCGCCCTTGTTGGCCAGCACCTTGCTGACCACGCCGTCGGCGGTGGCGAACAGCACGTTTTCCATCTTCATCGCTTCAATCACGGCAATGCGCTCGCCAGCCTGAACCTTCTGGCCCACCTGCACGGCCACTTCGACCAGCAGGCCGGGCATCGGCGACAGCACAAAGCGGCTCATGTCAGGCGGCGCCTTGTAAGGCATCAAGGCATGCAGCTCGGCGGCGCGTGGCGACAACACCAGCGCGTCAAGGCGCGTGCCGTTGTGGTTGATGCGCAGGGCCAGCGGGTTGCCGCCGACGCCACGCTCGACCTGAGCCGCGAAAGGCTGGCCATTGACCGTGCCGCTGATGCGCGCGCCGCCCAGATGCCAGCCGCTGCAGATTTCATAACGCTTCCCAGCCGTCTCGACTGCGCTGGAGCCAGAGTCCAGATGGAAATCGCGCACGCTGGCTTTTTGCGGCGTGTTCTCGCCTTCGAGGCCCAAGCCAATGATGACAAACTCTTCGCCCACCGTCACGCCGTGGCCGGGCAACTGGCCGCTGATGCCAGCGGCGCGGCTGCGGATGCGACGGTTCACGTAAGCGGCCAGTGCCACCAAAAAGTCTGGATCATCGTGCGGCACATCGTCGGCGCGGAAGCCGTTTGCGTAGTTTTCGGCGATAAAGCCGGTGTTGAAATCGCCTGCGACGAATTTCGGATGGGCCAGCAGCGCCGCCTGGAACGGAATGTTGCTGCTGACGCCGCGAATCACAAAGCTGTTCAGCGCATCGCGCATCTTGGCAATCGCGTCATTGCGGTCCTTGCCGTGAACGATGAGCTTGGCGATCATCGAGTCGTAATACATCGGGATTTCGCCGCCGTCTTGCACGCCGGTATCGACGCGCACGCCCAGCCACTGCTCGGTGTCCGAGGCAAACATCGTCGCCTTGGGCGGCTGAAAGCGCACCAAACGGCCCGTCGAGGGCAGGAAACCCCGGAACGGGTCTTCGGCGTTGATACGGCACTCAATCGCCCAACCGTCGCGCTTGACATCGGCTTGCGTGATCGGCAGCTTTTCGCCAGCGGCCACGCGGATCATCAGCTCGACCAGATCGAGGCCGGTGATGCACTCCGTCACCGGGTGCTCGACCTGCAGACGGGTGTTCATTTCCAGGAAGTAAAAGCTCTGGTCCTTGCCGACGACGAACTCAACCGTGCCAGCCGACTGGTAATTCACCGCCTTGGCCAGTTGCACGGCCTGCTCGCCCATCGCCTTGCGCGTTTCGTCGCTGATAAAGGGCGACGGCGCTTCTTCAATCACCTTTTGGTGACGGCGCTGGATGGAGCATTCGCGCTCGTTCAGATAGATCACATTGCCGTGGCTGTCGCCGAGCAACTGGATTTCGATGTGGCGGGGTTCTTCAACGAATTTTTCGACGAAAACGCGGTCATCGCCAAAGCTGTTGCGCGCTTCGTTGCGGCAGCTGGTGAAGCCTTCAAAAGCTTCTTTGTCGTTGAACGCGACGCGCAGGCCTTTGCCGCCGCCGCCAGCCGACGCCTTGATCATGACCGGGTAGCCGATGCTCTGGGCAATTTCGACGGCTCTTTCAGCCGTTTCAATCGCGTCGTTGACGCCGGGAATGCAGTTCACGCCCGCAGCGCCAGCGAGTTTTTTGGACTCGATCTTGTCGCCCATTGCGGCAATCGACTGGTACTTGGGGCCGATGAAGATGATGCCTTCTTCTTCGACCTGCTTGGCAAAGCCGGAGTTTTCGCTCAGGAAGCCGTAGCCGGGGTGAACGGCTTGCGCGCCGGTCTGCTTGCAGGCGGCAATGATTTTGTCGGCCAACAGGTAGCTCTCGCGGCTGGGCGCGGGGCCGATGTTGACGGCCTCGTCGGCCAGTTCAACGTGGCGCGCATCCTTGTCGGCGTCGGAATACACCGCCACCGTTTTGATGCCCATTTTGCGGGCCGTGAGAATAACGCGGCAGGCGATTTCGCCCCGGTTGGCAATCAGAATTTTTGTAAACATGGAATTGTCCTAACGAGAAATCAGTTTGAAAATTTGCACTGGCATGGAGTCAATACTCCCTCAACAGCCAGCCCGACACAAAGGCGAAATACTCGCGCAGCCAAGCGTTGTAGCGCATGTACAGCGGCGTGGGCGCGCCAGCGGTGGTGATGTTTTTCCAGCCCGCTTTTTTGGCAATCCAGCTCGCCCGCAGCGTGTGAAAATCGCTCGTCACCAGCACCGTGATCGCCTCGGGCGTCAGGCCGCTGGCCTGCAGCAGGCGCAGCGAAAACACCAGGTTTTCATAAGTGCTGGTGCTGCGGTCTTCGAGCAAAAGGCGGCTTTTGTCCAGCCCCTTGCTTTCAAGGTAAGCGCCCATCACGCTGGCTTCAGAAGTGCGCTGACGAAAATCGACCCCGCCACTAACAATCACCTGGGCTTTTGGATGCTGTAGTGCCAGCGTGTAAGCCAGCTCCAGCCGCAGCGCCAGCGTCGGCGAAGGCTGGGCGTTGGGCGTGCTCGAACCGAGCACCACAATCACCTCCGGCTTGAAGCTTTGCAGGTTTTGCGCCTGCTGGCGCAGCGCCAGCAGGCCAAAAAAAGCCGCCAGCGACGACAGCCAGAGCCAAAACCCCGCCTGCACCCACTGCCACACCATTTGCCGCAGCGACTGGCGTGCCAGCCAAAGCTGCCACGGCCCCTGCGCCGTCCCAAGAAAAACCAACACCGCGCCCAGTGCCGCTGGCAGCATCACCCCCAGATGCGTCACCTTCACAGTCACCAGATAAGCACTTTGCGCGAGCAGCAAGCCGCCCAGCGCAGTGAGCGCCCACGGCTTGAAGTTCAAACGCATCATGATGGAATCAATGACCGGAAGGTGGCGACAACACGCGCTTTACAGCGGAATGTTGCCGTGCTTACGCCACGGGTTTTCGAGCTTTTTGTCCTTGAGCATGACCAGCGAGCGGCAGATGCGCTTGCGCGTTTCGTGCGGCAGGATCACATCGTCGATAAAGCCGCGTGCGCCCGCCACGAACGGGTTGGCAAAACGCGCCTTGTATTCGGCTTCCTTGGCGGCAAGCTTGGCCGGGTCGCCCTTGTCTTCGCGGAAGATGATTTCCACCGCGCCCTTGGCGCCCATCACGGCGATTTCGGCGTTGGGCCAGGCAAAGTTCACGTCGCCACGCAGATGCTTGGAGCTCATCACGTCATACGCGCCGCCGTAGGCTTTGCGGGTGATGACGGTGATCTTTGGCACTGTGCATTCGGCGTAAGCGTAGAGCAGCTTGGCGCCGTGCTTGATGATGCCACCGTATTCCTGCGCCGTGCCGGGCATGAAACCGGGCACATCGACAAAAGTGATCACGGGAATGTTGAACGCATCGCAAAAACGCACAAAACGCGCCGCCTTGATCGACGATTTGATGTCCAAGCAGCCAGCCAGCACCAGCGGCTGATTGGCCACGATACCGACGGTTTGGCCTTCCATGCGCGCAAAACCGATGATGATGTTCTTGGCGTACTCGGGCTGGATCTCGAAGAAGTCGCCATCGTCCACGGTCTTGGCGATCAGCTCCTTCATGTCGTAAGGCTTGTTGGGATTCTCGGGCACCAACGTGTCGAGGGTGCGATCCATGCGATTCGCGGGGTCGGCGTTCGGGCGAACCGGCGCTTTTTCGCGGTTGTTCAGCGGCAGGTAGTTGTACAGACGGCGCAGCATCAGCAGTGCTTCGACATCGTTTTCAAAGGCCAGATCGGCGACACCGCTCTTCGTGGTGTGGCTGATGGCACCGCCCAACTCTTCAGCCGTCACTTCTTCGTGCGTCACGGTTTTGACAACTTCAGGGCCGGTCACAAACATGTAGCTCGAATCCTTGACCATGAAAATGAAGTCGGTCATCGCAGGCGAATACACCGCGCCACCGGCCGAGGGGCCCATGATCATGGAAATTTGCGGAATCACGCCGGAAGCCATCACGTTGCGCTGGAACACGTCGGCATAACCGCCGAGCGAAGCCACGCCTTCCTGAATCCGGGCACCGCCCGAATCGTTCAGACCGATCACCGGCGCGCCGACTTTCATGGCTTGATCCATGATCTTGCAGATTTTTTCTGCATGCGCTTCCGACAGCGCGCCGCCGAACACGGTGAAATCCTGGCTGAACACAAACACCAAGCGGCCATTGATCATGCCGTAGCCGGTGACCACACCGTCGCCGGGGATCTTGTTGTTTTCCATGCCGAAGTCGCTGCAACGGTGCTCGACAAACATGTCCCATTCCTCGAACGTGCCCTCGTCGAGCAGCAGTTCGATGCGCTCACGCGCGGTCAGCTTGCCTTTGCCATGCTGCGCGTCAATGCGCTTTTGGCCACCGCCCAGACGCGCCGCAGCGCGCTTTTTTTCCAGTTGTTGAAGAATTTCCTGCATGGTTGTCTTTCAGTGCTCTCTTTTACTTAGGCTCGGTTGAGGATGGCGTCTGGCGCCCGGTATGAATGGGCTGCAAGCAGCTGCCTTGCGGCGGTGGAGGCAGGAAGCTGGCCGCTTCCCACCTGGGTAATCAATGACGGCAGCAAGGCGCTGACCGCCGGGTCTTTGCGAAAAGCCAGCTTCAGGCCCGCGTCGATGCGCTCCCACATCCAGGAAAGCGCCTGATGCTGGCGGCGTGCAGCGAGCTTGCCGTTGGCGGTTTGCAAAGCTTTAAATTGTGTCACAGCCGCCCAGAAGGCATCGACGCCTTTGCTGTGCAGCGCGCTCAATTGCAGCACTTGCGGGTGCCAGTGCTTGTCAAAATCAGCCGCCTGCGCCGCGCCCATCGCGTTGTTGACGAGGCCAAACAGGCGCATGGCGGATTTGATCTGCGCTTCGGCGCGCATGGCAGCGTTGGCGTCAATGTCGGCTTTGTTGATGAGCACCAGATCGGCCAGCTCCATCACGCCTTTTTTGATCGCCTGCAAGTCGTCGCCCGCGTTGGGCAACTGCATGACAACAAACATGTCAGTCATGTTGGCCACCGCCGTCTCGGACTGGCCGACGCCGACGGTTTCGACAATCACCACGTCGTAGCCAGCGGCTTCGCACACCAGCATGGCTTCGCGGGTTTTTTCGGCCACGCCGCCGAGCGTGCCGCTGGACGGGCTGGGGCGGATGTAGGCGTTTTCTTCGACAGAAAGCCGCTCCATCCGGGTTTTGTCGCCCAGGATGGAGCCGCCCGAAACGCTGGACGATGGATCAATCGCCAGCACAGCCACGCGGTGCCCCTGCCCGATAAGGTAGAGGCCCAACGCTTCGATAAAAGTCGATTTGCCCACGCCGGGCACGCCGCTGATGCCCAGCCGCATGGACTGGCCGGTATGCGGCAGCAGCGCCGTCAGCAGCTCGTCGGCCTGCGCGCGGTGGTCGGTGCGGGTCGATTCGAGCAGCGTGATGGCTTTGGCGATGGCGCGGCGCTGAACAGGCTTGTCGCCTTGCAAGATGCCTTGTAGCAGTCGCGCCTGTGCATTTTCGCTGGGGGTTGAAATCATCGCCGGAGGTTTCACCAAACTCAGGCCACGGCCTTGCGGATTTGCTCCAGCACATCCTTGGCGCTGGCCGGAATCGGGGTGCCGGGGCCGTAAATGCCCTTGACACCGGCTTCGTACAGCATTTCGTAGTCTTGGCGCGGAATCACGCCGCCGACAAACACGATGATGTCGTCCGCGCCCTGCTTCTTCAGCTCGGCAATGATGGCGGGCACCAGCGTTTTGTGACCGGCAGCCAGCGTCGAAACGCCCACGGCATGCACGTCGTTTTCAATCGCCTGGCGGGCGCACTCTTCAGGCGTTTGGAACAGCGGGCCCATGTCCACGTCAAAGCCCAGATCGGCAAACGCGGTGGCGACCACCTTCGCGCCCCGGTCGTGGCCGTCTTGGCCCAGCTTGGAAATCATCACGCGGGGGCGACGGCCTTGCGCGTCGGCAAAGGCGCTGATTTCAGACTTGAGCGTTTCCCAGCCTTCGGCGGAGTCGTAAGCGGCGGCATAAACGCCGGAAACCTTTTGCGTGTCGGCGCGGTGGCGACCGAACACTTTTTCCAGCGCGTCGCTGATTTCGCCGACGGTGGCGCGCAGGCGCACGGCCTTGATGCTCAGGTCCAGCAGGTTGCCGCTGTTGGCTTCGGCGGCGGCGGTCAGCGCGTCCAGCGCGGCCTGCACGGCAGTCGTGTCGCGGCTGGCGCGGATGGATTTCAAGCGCTCGATTTGGCTGTCACGCACGGCGACGTTGTCGATGGACAGGCTGTCAATCGCGTCTTCGGTTTTCAGCTTGTATTTGTTCACGCCGACGATCACGTCCTTGCCGGAGTCGATGCGCGCCTGCTTTTCAGCGGCGGCGGCTTCGATTTTCAGCTTGGCCCAGCCGCTATCGACGGCCTTGGTCATGCCGCCCATCGCTTCGACTTCTTCGATGATCTTCCAGGCGGCATCGGCCATGTCCTGCGTCAGCTTTTCCATCATGTAGCTGCCAGCCCAGGGGTCGATCACGCTGGTGATGTGGGTTTCTTCCTGAATGATGAGCTGGGTGTTACGGGCAATGCGCGAGCTGAACTCGGTGGGCAGCGCAATCGCTTCGTCCAGCGCGTTGGTGTGCAGGCTTTGCGTGCCGCCGAACACCGCCGCCATCGCTTCGATGGTGGTGCGCACCACGTTGTTGTACGGGTCTTGCTCGGTGAGCGACCAGCCGGAAGTCTGGCAGTGGGTGCGCAGCATCAGGCTCTTGGGGTTCTTGGGGTTGAACTCCTTCATGATGCGGCACCACAGCAGACGCGCCGCGCGCATCTTGGCCACTTCCAGATAGAAGTTCATGCCAATCGCCCAGAAGAAACTCAGGCGACCCGCAAATCCGTCCACGTCCAGCCCCTTGGCCAGCGCGGTTTTCACATACTCCTTGCCGTCGGCCAGCGTGAAAGCCAGTTCCAGCGCCTGATTCGCGCCCGCTTCCTGCATGTGGTAGCCGGAAATCGAAATCGAATTGAACTTGGGCATGTTCTGCGCCGTGTATTCGATGATGTCGCCGATGATGCGGATGCTCGGCTCTGGCGGGAAAATGTAGGTGTTGCGCACCATGAACTCTTTCAGAATGTCGTTCTGAATGGTTCCCGAGAGTTTTTCTTGGCTCACGCCCTGCTCTTCAGCGGCGACGACGTAACCAGCCAGCACCGGCAACACCGCGCCGTTCATGGTCATGGACACCGAAACCTTGTCCAGCGGAATCTCGTTGAAGAGAATCTTCATGTCTTCCACGGAGTCAATCGCCACACCGGCCTTGCCCACGTCGCCGGTGACGCGTGGATGGTCGGAGTCGTAGCCACGGTGCGTGGCCAGATCGAACGCCACCGACACGCCCTGACCGCCAGCGGCCAGCGCCTTGCGGTAAAACGCGTTGGATTCTTCGGCGGTCGAAAAACCGGCGTATTGGCGAATCGTCCACGGGCGCACGGCGTACATCGTCGCTTGCGGGCCGCGAATGAAGGGCTCAAAACCGGGCAGTGTGTTGGTGTAAGGCAGATCCTTGATATCTTCAGCCGTGTACAGCGGCTTGACGCTGATGCCGTCGGGTGTCTGCCAGTTCAGGGCATCGACGTTGCCGCCGGGGGCGGATTTGGCGGCCGACTTGGCCCAGGCTTCAAGGGTGGCGGCGTTGAACGAAACGGGCGTTGAACTCATGATGGTCAGCAGTCTTTGTTGAGCTTGGCAAAAAGTGGCAGCCTTGACCAGGATAAACCCAAGCAAAGCCATCTTATAAACCTTGGAATTTTACATTATTTATAATTATTGATTCAAAAAATCCACCGGTACTTGCCTTTAGACTATCCGCCTATGGCTGAAACTTCTTTGTCTCCCCGGGCGCTTTATGAAAAAGTCGCTGAACTTTTGCGCCAGCGCATTTTTGACCGCGAACTCCCGCCGGGAAGCTGGATTGATGAGCTCAAACTGGCTGAAGAATACGGCATCAGCCGCACGCCTTTGCGCGAGGCGCTCAAGGTGCTGGCGACCGAAGGGCTGGTCACGATGAAGGTGCGGCGCGGCGCCTATGTCACCGAAGTGTCAGACACCGATCTGGCCGATGTTTACCACTTGCTGGCGCTGCTTGAAAGCGATGCCGCCGAAGTGGTTGCCACCAAAGCCACCGAATTCCAGCTCAAAGAGCTGCAAAGCCTGCACCAGGAACTGGAAAAATCCGTCAACAACCGGGAACGATTTTTTGAAATCAACGAGGCGTTTCACATGCGGCTGCTGGAAATTTCCAACAACCGCTGGCGCGACCAGATGGTGGTCGACCTACGCAAGGTGATGAAGCTCAACCGCCACAACTCGCTGCTCAAAAGCGGGCGGCTCGAAGAATCGCTGGCCGAGCACCGTGCCATCATGGCCGCCCTGATGGCACGTGACGCCGCAACCACGGCCCAGCGCATGCGCGAGCATTTCCAGAACGGCCTAGAGGCCGCAGCCTGACGCTCACGCAGGCGCCAGCGTCCAGCTCTTGGTGACTTTTCCATGCTGGTCCACGCTCTCCAGCCGGACTTCAAAGCCCCACAGCCGCCCGACATGTTTGAGGACTTCCCCAGCCTCGTCATTGAGCGGGCGCTTGTTGTGCTGGGTGTGGCGCAGCGTCAGCGAACGGTCGCCGCGCACATCGGCATTCCAGACCTGAATATTCGGATCGCGGCAGCTTAAATCGTACTGGCGCGCCAGTGCCTCGCGCACCTGCCGGTAGCCGCTGTCGTCGTGAATGGCCGATACCTGCATCGTCAACTCAGCCGCATCGTCGAGGACGCTAAACAGCCGGAACTCGCGGATCAGGCGCGGCGACAGGTACTGGCCGATAAAACTCTCGTCGCGGAAATTGCGCATCGCGTGGTCTAGCGCCTGGCGCCAGTCGGTTCCGGCAATATCCGGGAACCAGTGCCGGTCCTCGTCAGTCGGGTGCTCGCAGATGCGCCGGATGTCGGTGAACATCGCAAAGCCCAGCGCGTAAGGGTTGATGCCTTGGTGCGCCGGATGGTTCAAGGGCGGCTGAAACAGCACGTTGGTGTGCGAGCGCAGGCTCTCGATCATGAAGCCGTCGCTGAGCAGCCCGTCGTCGTACATCGCGTTCAGCAGCGTGTAATGCCAGAATGTGGCCCAGCCTTCGTTCATCACCTGGGTCTGGCGCTGCGGGTAGAAATACTGGGCGACCTTGCGCACGATGCGCACGATCTCGCGCTGCCAAGGCTCCAGCAGCGGCGCGTTTTTTTCGATGAAATACAGCAGGTTTTCCTGCGGATCAGTTGGAAAGCGGTGGCTGGATTTTTCCACCAGCTTGTCAGCCGCTTTGGGCAGCGTGCGCCACAGGTCGTTGACCTGCTGCTGCAGATAGATTTCGCGCTCCTGGCGGCGCATTTCCTCCTCGGCCAGCGAGAGTTTTTGCGAACGCTGATAGCGGTCCACGCCCTGATTCATCAGCGCGTGGCAGCTGTCGAGCAACTGCTCGACGGCGTCCAGGCCGTGGCGCTCCTCGCACCCGGCGATATAGGCCTTGGCATACACCAGGTAGTCGATGATGGAAGACGCATCCGTCCACATGCGAAACAGGTAATTGCCCTTGAAAAAGGAGTTGTGGCCGTAGCAGGCATGCGCCATTACCAGCGCCTGCATCGGCAACGTGTTTTCCTCCATCAGGTAGGCGATGCACGGGTTGGAATTGATGACGATTTCATAGGCCAGCCCCATCTGGCCGCGCCGGTAGCTTTTCTCGCTGGCGATGTGCTGTTTGCCGAAAGACCAGTGGCGGTAGTTCACCGGCATGCCGACGGAGGCATAGGCGTCAATCATCTGGTCGGCGGTGATGATTTCGAGCTGCACCGGGTAGGTGTCGAGCCCGAAGCGTTTAGCCATGCGCTCGATTTCGCCGTGGTACAGCTCGATCAACTCGAAAGACCAATCGGACGGGCTGGGCAGCGCGGCGCGGCGCGGCGGGCTGGCTGGCGGCAGGCCCGGCTCGCCGCCACCGGCCTCTGCGGGCGTCAAAAGCGGGCTCATGCGCTGGCTCCTTTCTTGAACAGTTCGCGAAACACCGGGTAAATCCCCGACGCATCGCTGACTTTCTGCATCGCAAAGTGCGGATGGCTTTGGCGCAACGCGGCGTATTCCTCCCAGAGGTTCTGGCTTTCCTCGGCCACCTGCAGATAGGCAAAGTAGCGCGACACCGGCAGCAGCTTTTCCACCAGCAGCGCGCAGCATTTGGACGAATCCTGCATCCAGTTGTCGCCGTCCGAGGCCTGGGCGCCGTAGATGTTCCATTCGCCCGGGTCGTAGCGCGCCTGGATGATCTGGTGCATCAGCGTGAGCGCGCTGGAAACCACCGTGCCACCACTCTCGGCCGAGTGGAAAAATTCGTCCTCGGTCACTTCGGCGGCCTGGGTGTGGTGGCGAATAAACACCACGTCAGTCTTGTCATAGTGCCGCGTCAAAAACAAGTGCAGCAGGATAAAAAAGCGTTTGGCCATCTCCTTGCGCGCCTCGGTCATGGAGCCCGACACATCCATCAGGCAAAACATCACCGCCTTGGACACCGGCAGCGGCACTTTGATCCGGTTGCGGTAGCGCAGATCAAACGGGTCGAGAAACGGGATTTTCCCGAGCCGCAGCCGCAGCACTTCGATCTGCGCCTGCAGCCCAAGCAGATCGCTGCGCGGCACGGCCACATCCTGCGCCATCAAGGCCAGCTGCCGCTCCAGATCACGCAACTGGCGCCCCGCGTCGCCGCCCATCGCAATGCGCCGGCTCAGCGCCTTGCGCATCGAGCGCACCACATGCAGGTTGCTCGGCGTGCCTTCCGAAACAAATCCGGCGCGCTGGGTTTTCCACTCCGGCGCATCGGGCAACAACTGGGTGCGCAGCAGGTGCGGCAGCGCCAGATCGTCAAAAAAATACTGCATGAACTCTTCGCGGGTGATGCGAAATTCAAAATCGTCCTGGCTCACGCCGTCCGCGCTGGCGCCGCTGCCAGAACCGCCGCCCGCCCCGCCGCCCTCCGGGCGCGCAATCACGTCGCCGCGCACGTACTCGCGGTTGCCGGGATAGACGCGCTCCTGGCGCCCGCCAGCGCCGTGGCCAAACACCGGCTCGGAGACATCGCCGCGCGGCAGCGTGATGTCCTGGCCCTGCTCAATGTCATGGATGTTGCGCCCGGACACGGCTCGGCGCACCGCCTCCCGGATCTGCTTGCGGTAGCGTTGCAAAAAGCGCTCGCGGTTGCCGATGGACTTGTTCTTGCCCGACAGGCGCCGGTCAATGACTTGCTGGAGCATGCGGCTCTCCTGGTGAGGAATAAGAATTTCAGGTGCTCTTGCGCACCCTGAGATACCACTCGCACAACAGGCGCACCTGCCGGGCGCTGTAGCCCTTGTCCATCATGCGGTTGAGGAAGTTTTCATGCTTTTGCTTTTCCTCGACGCTGGCCTTGGCATTAAAGGAAATCACCGGCAGCAGGTCTTCGGTGTTGGAGAACATCTTCTTTTCGATCACGGCGCGCAGCTTTTCGTAGCTGGTCCAGTTCGGGTTTTTACCCGCGTTGCTGGCGCGCCGGCGCAGCACGAAGTTGACGATCTCGTTGCGAAAATCCTTCGGATTGCTGATGCCCGCCGGTTTTTCGATTTTTTCCAGCTCCGCATTGAGCGCGGCGCGGTCAAAAATCTCGCCAGTGTCGGTGTCGCGGTATTCCTGATCCTGAATCCAGAAATCGGCGTAAGTCACGTAGCGGTCAAAAATGTTCTGCCCGTATTCCGAGTACGACTCCAGATAAGCGGTCTGGATTTCCTTGCCGATGAACTCGGCGTAGCGCACCGCCAGTTTTTCTTTGATAAAGGCCAGGTAACGCTGCTCGGTTTCAGGCGGAAACTGCTCACGCTCAATCTGCTGCTCCAGCACGTACATCAGATGCACCGGATTGGCCGCGATTTCGGACGAATCAAAATTAAACACCTTGGACAAAATCTTGAACGCAAAGCGGGTGGAAATGCCGTTCATGCCCTCATCGACGCCCGCGTAGTCGCGGTACTCTTGATAGCTCTTGGCTTTGGGGTCGGTGTCTTTGAGGTTTTCGCCGTCATAGACCTGCAGCTTGCTGAAAATGCTGGAGTTTTCCGGCTCTTTCAGCCGCGTCAGCACCGAAAACTGCGCCATCATTTTCAGCGTGCCCGGCGCGCAGACGGCGCCCGACAGGGACGAATTGCGGATCAGCTTTTCGTAAATCTTGATTTCTTCTGACGCGCGCAGGCAGTACGGCACCTTGACGATGTAAATCCGGTCCAGAAAAGCTTCGTTATTTTTATTGTTCCGAAACGCTTTCCATTCGCTCTCGTTGGAGTGCGCCATCACGATGCCGTCAAACGGAATCGCGCCAAAGCCTTCCGTGCCCTTGAAATTGCTTTCCTGCGTGGCGGTCAGCAGCGGGTGCAGCACCTTGATCGGCGCTTTGAACATTTCCACGAATTCGAGCAGCCCCTGATTGGCCAAGCACAGGCCGCCCGAATAGCTGTAGGCGTCCGGGTCGTCCTGGGCGAACAGTTCGAGCTTGCGGATGTCGATTTTGCCGACCAGCGTCGAGATGTCCTGGTTGTTCTCGTCGCCCGGCTCGGTCTTGGCGATACCGCACTGCTTGAGAATGGACGGGAAGCGCTTGACGACGCGGAACTTGCGGATGTCGCCGCCAAACTCCTGCAGCCGCTTGACGGCCCAGGGCGACATGATGCGCTGCAGGTAGCGCGGCGCGATGCCGTATTGCTTTTCCAGCAGCGGCGTGTCTTCGGCGTTGTTAAACAGACCCAGCGGCGACTCGTTGACCGGCGAGTCTTTCAGCGCATAAAACGGCACTTGCTCCATCAGGCTCTTGAGCCGCTCGGCCATCGAGGATTTGCCGCCGCCGACGGGGCCGAGCAGGTAAAGAATCTGCTTCTTTTCCTCCAGCCCCTGCGCGGCGTGGCGAAAGTAAGAAACCACCTGCTCAATCGGCTCCTCCAGCCCGTAAAAGTCGCGGAACGCCGGGTAGAGTTTGATAACCTTGTTGCCAAAAATGCGCGACAGGCGCTGGTCTTGGTGGGTGTCGAACACCTCGGGCTCGCCGATGGCGGCGAGCATGCGCTCGGCGGCGGTGGCGTAGGCCAGCGGGCTCTTTTTGCAAAGTTCGAGATAGTCCTCCAAGGACATTTCCTCTTCCCGCGTTTGCTCGTAACGCGCCAAAAAGTTGCGGACCACATCCATAAAATCTCCTTTACGGGCTGCGCTTGCCCAAGACCTCCAGGCCAGAGAAGAGTCAGCCTTTTATCCCCTTCCCTGTCGCGAATGTACACCCCGGATGAGGTGGCGAACAGGCCTTCAGGCGGTCAAACCGGCCCGCGTCAACTTTGGAAACAAAGCTTACGTGGCGCAGCATGGTTAGGGGTAACCGCCCAAGAAATCAAGGGCTCAAGCGGCGGGCGGTGTGCCCTCGTGCGCCAGCCGCATCACCTCGTGCGGCGCCAAATTTTTGAGCTTATGGTCGCTCCAGACTTGCCGCCAGCGGCGCGAACCGGCCACGCCGTGGCGCAGGCCCAGCATGTGGCGCGCAATGGCGCTGAAGGCGGTGCCGTGCGCAGCGGCTTCGCGCACCATGTAATCACACATCTGCGCTTCGACTTGTTCGCGGGTGAGCGTGCCGCCCTCGGCACCGAAAAAATCTGCGTCCCACGACGCCAGCCACCACGGGTTGTGATACGCCTCGCGGCCAATCATCACGCCGTCGAGTTCGCGCAGCTGCTCGGCGACCTGCGCGTCGGTGGTGATGCCACCGTTGACGCAAATCGTCAGGTGCGGAAACTCGCGTTTCAAACGATGCACCAGCTCGTAGCGCAGCGGTGGCACTTCGCGGTTTTCTTTGGGCGACAGGCCTTTGAGCCAGGCGTTCCTAGCGTGGACGATGAAGGTGTTGCAGCCCGACTCGCTCACGGCGCCGATAAAGTCGCGCACAAATTCGTAGCGCTCTTCCTTGTCGATGCCGATGCGGTGCTTGACCGTGATCGGCACGCTGGCCACATCGACCATCGCCTTGACGCAATCGGCCACCAGTTGCGGCTCGTTCATCAAACACGCGCCGAATGCGCCGCGCTGCACGCGCTCGCTGGGGCAGCCGCAGTTGAGGTTGATTTCTTGGTAGCCCCACTGCTCACCGAGCCGGGCGCAGTGCGCCAGATCAGCCGGTTCGCTGCCGCCGAGCTGCAGGGCCAGCGGCTGCTCTTCGGCGTTGAAACGCAGATGCCGCGCCACGTCGCCGTGAATCAGCGCGCCGGTCGTCACCATTTCGGTGTAAAGCAGCGCGTGGCGCGAGAGCAGCCGGTGGAAATAGCGGCAATGGCGGTCTGTCCATTCCATCATGGGGGCCACGGAAAGGCGCCAGGGGCTGGGGGTTGATGACAGCGGCAGGCTGGCGCCAGAAGGGTCAAAAGAGGAAGCGGCAGGGGCGGGAGCAAAAACGGGCATGGGGCTATTTTCCCAGAAAGCGGTCGCGCCCCAAGGGCTTGGCCCGGAGCGCCTTTCAGCTAACGAGATCAGCTGTTTTTCGTACTCGCCGGGCAGGTAACATCAACACTGTCCCGCGCCCGCACCTAACACCCGCCCAGGGCTGCAACCCCAAAAAACATTCGCATCATGACCCCTTCCCGCTCCACGGCCCAGACTGGCCATGCCTTGATTGCCTCGCGCCTAGTCCGGCTGGGTTTGACAACCCCGCTGGCTTTGCTGGTGGCCTGCTCCAGCGTGCCCCTGCCCACTTGGACGCCGACGTTTTCTCAGCCTGCAGCAGGCGCGGCGCCCGCGCGTCCTTCGACTGTCTCTCCCGTCACGGTGCAGGTTTCCCCGGTAACACCGCCACCGGCCAGCGGCCAGAGCGCGCAGACCCAAGCGACCGCCGCCCCGTACAGCGCAGCGGTCGCCGCCCGGTTTGCGGCCCCCTCGGTGACTTACAGCACGCCGGGGCTGCAGGCAGGGCGCACCCGCTTTACCACGCAAGACGAAATCTCCCAATGGCTGCATGCGCAGGTCGGTTCGCTGTCGCATTCAGTCGGGGTGAACGCGGCCATCGTCTCCATCGGGCAATCCCAGCAGGGACAAAACCTTGAAGCACTGGTGCTGACCCGCGTCGCGGGCACCGACCCGGCAACGCTGCGGGCCAGCGGACGCCCGACGGTGCTGCTGATCGGCCAGCAAAACGGCGACGAGCCCGCCAGCAGCGAAGCCCTGCTGGTCATGGCCCGTGAACTGGCCCAGGGTCTGCTTCAGCCGCTGCTCGAACAGATCAATGTGGTGATCATTCCCCGCGCCAATCCCGACGGCGCCGCCCGTCAGCAACGCGCCACCGCAGGCGGGCTGGACCTGAGCCGGGATCACCTGCTGCTCCACACCCCCGAGGCCCAGGCGCTGGCCAGCCTGACCCGCGACTACCAGCCCACGGTGGTGCTCGATGCCCAGGAATACGCCGTGCAAAACCGCTACCGGGACAAGTTCGGCGCGCTACAAAAATCCGATGTCCAGTTTCACTACGCGACCAGCGCCAATCTGCCCGAGTTTCTGACCAAGGCGGCCCAAGAGTGGTACCGCAGCCCGCTGCTGGCCGCCCTCAAGGGCCAAGGCTTGAGCAGCGAGTGGTCTTACACCACGTCGGCAGACCCGGCGGACAAAAGAGTTGCCATGAACGCCATCCCGCTAGACCTCAGCCCCAATACGGATGGTTTGAAAAATATCGTCAGCCTGCAAATTGAAAGCCGGGGCGCGGGTCTGGGGCGCCTTGACATCCAGCGCCGCGTCCATGCGCAGGTCACCGCGATGACCAACGTGCTGGGCAGCACCGCCCAGCGCGCCAAAGAGCTGGGCCAGCTGCGCCCCTACATTGACAAGGAAGTCAGCGCCCAGGCCTGCAAGGGCCAAGCAGTTATCGAGGCGGCGCCCACGCCCGCGCAATACGATCTGGTGATGCTCGACCCGGTCAGCGGCGCCGACAAAACCCTCACCGTGGACTGGGACTCGACGCTGGCGCTGCGCCCCCTCAAAAAGCGGGTTCGCCCCTGCGGTTACTGGCTCTCGGCCTCGTCGAAAACGGCGGCAGAGCGGCTTAGCCTGCAAGGTCTGCAGGTGCAACGAGTGCTGGAGCAAACCTCGCTGCTGGGTGACACCTACCACGAGACAGCCCAAACGGGGATCAGCGCCACCCCCCTGACCGCTGGCGTGACGCTGATGCGCGGCGTGATTGATGCACCGGCGGGCAGTTACTACATTCCTCTCAACCAGCCGCTGGCCAATCTGGCGATAGCCGCGCTGGAGCCAGACACCCTGATCAGCTACTTTTCAAACCAGCTGATTGACGACCTGAGCAGCATCGCGCGCGTCATGTCGCCGCCTTCGCTGCAAACCGAAGTGCTGCCTTGATCTGAAAGAATCAGAGCATCTCGGGCGACTGCACGGCGACAACAATCGTTTGCCGCTGGCCGTCGCGCTCACGGCTGCGCAGCCACCACAGAGCGCCTTTTTTCAAAGCGAAGTCGCTGCTCGGTAAACCCAGCAATTGAGCCACCGCCTGCCCCAGCGTCGGTTGATGGCCAATCACCAGCACGGACGACTTGCCCTGCGGCCACTGGGCCAGCTCCAGCAGTTGCGCCGCCGTGGCGCCGGGCGCCAGCTCGTTGCAAATCCTGAAGCGGCGCTCCAACGCCTGCGCCGTCTGCTCGCAGCGCCGCGCCGGGCTGCTCAAAATGCGCGCGCTGCCAGGCAGTTGCCGGTCCAGCCACTGCGCCATGCGCGCGGCTTGGCGCTCGCCCCGGGAGGTCAGCGCCCGCTCCAGATCCGTGCGCGTCCGGGGATCGCCTGCGGGCCACTCCTGAGCTTCGGCATGACGCCACAAAATCAGATCCATAGGGCTAACCTTTTACTTTTTGGAGGAAGCAGAATAGCGCACCATCAGCGCAGCCTGAGCGCCGTGGCGCTGTTGCGGATCCGCCGGATTGACCCGGACATAGCGCCCGTCGGGCTGCAAATCCCAGGCGTCGCAGCCGTCGTGCAGATACGCCACCAGGCATTCATCGACGATGCGCTGGCGAATCACCGGATCCGTCACCAGCCAGGCCAACTCGACGCGGCGCAGCATGTTGCGGTTCATCCAGTCGGCGCTGGACAAATAGAGGTTTTCCTCGTCGCCGCAGCGGAAATAAAACACCCTGGAATGCTCCAGAAAGCGGCCAATCACCGAGCGCACCCGGATGTTGTCCGTGACGCCCGGCACTTGGGCGGGCAACATGCAGGCACCGCGCAC
>Ga0302264_1000090_pt1 | contig 22418 bp, 16 predicted proteins | sample II_Fen_N3_4_FD_194563 | JGI IMG/M metagenome (GOLD analysis project Ga0302264, IMG submission 194563) | Peat permafrost microbial communities from Stordalen Mire near Abisko, Sweden - II_Fen_N3_4 | ecosystem: Environmental > Terrestrial > Soil > Wetlands > Permafrost | place: Sweden: Abisko... | reverse complement strand
GCATGCTGTTGACCATGAAAGCCTTCGCTGAAGGCAACCGTGCGATGGTGTACTTCACTGCCAAACTGGTCGATATCGTCAAGTACGGCCAGGACGCTGAGCAGAAGAAACAAGCAGACGCCCTGCTGGCGTTCATGACCCCGATCGCCAAGGCCTTCATGACTGAAGTGGGCTTCGAGTCCGCCAACCATGGCGTGCAGATCTATGGCGGCCACGGCTTCATCGCCGAGTGGGGCATGGAGCAGAACGTTCGCGACAGCCGTATTTCCATGCTGTACGAAGGCACCACCGGTATTCAGGCGCTGGACCTGCTCGGCCGTAAAGTGTTGATGACTCAAGGCGAAGCGCTCAAGGGCTTCACCAAGATCGTCCACAAGTTCTGCCAGACCAACGAAGGCAACGAGGCGGTCAAAGAGTTCGTCGAGCCGTTGGCTGCGCTGAACAAAGAGTGGGGCGAGCTGACCATGAAGGTCGGTATGGCGGCCATGAAAGATCGCGAAGAAGTCGGTGCCGCGTCGGTGGATTACCTGATGTATTCCGGTTACGCCTGCCTCGCTTACTTCTGGGCTGACATGGCGCGTCTGGCTGCCGAGAAACTGGCTGCCGGCACCACCGAAACCGCGTTCTACACCGCCAAGCTGCAGACCGCGCGCTTCTACTTCCAGCGCATCCTGCCGCGTACCCGTACTCACGTGGTCACCATGCTGTCGGGCGCCAACAACCTGATGGACATGAAAGAAGAGGACTTCGGCCTGGCTTACTAAGCCTCACCGAGCCCACTTGAAAAACCGTCGCTCCTTCTCGGGGCGACGGTTTTTTTTGCGCGATAAAAAACACAGCGCAGCGCTCAGGGATTGCGATGGGCTGCCGTTACAGTGATGGCAATGTGATACAGGCCGGGCAAGGTATGTTTAACTGTCTGGACTGTGGCACAGTGCCATCATTCCTGGCGGGTCGGAGTTTTACCCTTGTCACGCGCGTCCGCTTTACGTTTCAGTCATTTCCTACCTTCACTGCTGCTGTTACTGGCCGGGCTCTCGGCTGCGTATGTCAAAGACCTCAACGTCTTCTTCACCTCGCTGTTCAACGTGTTGCCGACCCTGGTGCTGTTGCTCGGCGGTTCGTATTGCGCGGTCTATCGTCGCCAGCGTGAACTGTTCCTGATGATCACGGTGTATATCGCCTACTTCCTGCTCGATACCCAGACCGACTTCTACCGCGACAACGGCCGCGTGCGCGAAGACGCCGCGGTGGTGTTCCACTTGTGTTGCCTGTTGTTGCCGCTGCTGTTCAGCATCTATGCGCTGTGGCAGGAAAAAACCCACTTATTCCGTGATTTTGTCGCGCGCTGTGCGGTGCTGCTGGCGATCGGCAGCGTCGCGTTGGCGCTGGAGCAAAGTTATCCCCAGGCGCTGCTGAACTGGCTGGCGGAAATCCGCTGGCCGGCGCTGCATGGCACCTGGATGAGCCTGATCCAGCTGTCATACCCGATGTTCCTGATCGGCTTTTTGACCTTGGCGGCGCAGTACTGGTACCAACCGCGTCCGTTGCACGCGGCGCAGATGGTCGGGCTGATCGGGCTGTTCTGGATGTTGCCGCAGACGTTTATCCTGCCGTTCACCCTGAACATCATGTGCAGCCAGGTGATGCTGACGATTGCGGCCGCGGTGGCCCACGAGGCGTATCAGATGGCGTTTCGCGATGAGCTGACCGGCCTGCCGGGGCGGCGCGCGCTCAACGAGCGCATGCAGCGGCTGGGACGCAACTATGTGCTGGCGATGAGCGACGTCGACCACTTTAAACGCTTCAACGACACCCATGGTCACGACGTAGGGGACCAAGTGCTGCGCCTGGTGGCCAGCAAGCTGTCGAAGGTCAGTGGCGGCGGACGCGCCTACCGTTATGGCGGTGAAGAGTTCGCCGTGGTGTTCGCCGGCAAGACCCTGGATGAGTGCATGCCGCACCTGGAAGAGCTCCGCGAGATCATCGCCAACTACGACATCAAGCTGCGCAACCCGGACCGCCCGCAGGATGACCTGCAAGGCCGCCAGCGGCGCGCGGGCAGCGGCGCGTCGAGTGTGTCGGTGACCGTCAGCATCGGCGTGGCCGAGCGCCAGGCCGAGCACCGCACGTCCGAAGAGGTGCTCAAATCCGCCGACCAGGCGCTGTATGCCGCCAAGGGTGCCGGGCGTAACTGCGTGGTCGCGGCCGGGCAAACCCGCCGTGGCGCGGTGCGCACGCAGAGTGCTGCCGGTTGAGTGATGGCGCTGTATTCAGCGGTTCTACAGTGATTGTTCGGGGCGGCGGCCGGCAGTAGGTTGAAACTATCTGCTGCCGGAGACATTGCCATGCCTGAGTACAAAGCTCCCCTGCGCGACATGCGCTTTCTGATCGACAACGTGTTTGATTTCCACGCTCACTACGCCGCCCTGGGCGCGACGGACGCCAGCCCGGACATGGTCAGCGCAATCCTCGAAGAAGGTGCGAAATTTTGCGAGAACGTGCTCGCGCCACTCAACCGCAGCGGCGATGAAGAAGGCTGCCATTTCGACAAAGGCGTGGTGACCACGCCCAAGGGCTTCAAGGAAGCCTTCTCCCAGTATGTGCAAGGCGGCTGGCACGGCGTGGCGGCCGACCCGGCCTACGGTGGCCAAGGCTTGCCGCACTCCCTCGGGCTGGTGCTCAGCGAGATGATCGGCTCCAGCAACACGTCCTGGGGCATGTACCCAGGGCTTACGCACGGCGCGATGTCGGCGATCCACGCCCACGGCACCGCCGAACAGAAAGCCACCTACCTGAGCAAACTCACCGCTGGCGAATGGACCGGCACCATGTGCCTGACCGAAGCCCATTGCGGCACCGACCTGGGCCTGATCAAGACCCGCGCCGTGCCCCAGGCGGATGGCAGCTATGCGGTCAGCGGCAGCAAGATCTTCATCTCCGCCGGTGAGCACGACCTGAGCGCCAACATCATCCACCTGGTGCTGGCCAAGCTGCCGGACGCCCCGGCTGGCACCAAAGGCATCTCGCTGTTTATCGTGCCCAAGTTCCATGCGGATTCGGGCGAGCGCAACGCGGTGCATTGCGGCTCCATCGAGCACAAGATGGGGATCAAGGCCTCGGCCACCTGCGTGCTGAACTTCGACGCTGCCAAGGGTTTTTTGATTGGCGAGGCGAACAAAGGCCTCAACTGCATGTTCACCATGATGAACCACGCGCGCCTCGGCACCGGGATGCAAGGGCTGTGCAATGGCGAAGCGAGCTTTCAGGGCGCGATCAAATACGCCAACGACCGCTTGCAAATGCGCGCGTTGACCGGCGCCAAGGCCCCGGAAAAAGCCGCCGACCCGATCATCGTCCACCCCGACGTGCGGCGCATGCTGCTGACCATGAAGGCGTTCAACGAAGGCAACCGGGCGCTGACCTATTTCACCGCGCAACTGCTCGACATCGCGCACCTGAGCAGTGACGCCGGCCAGCGCCAGGAAGCCGAAGACCTGCTGGCGTTCCTTACGCCCATCTGCAAAGCCTTCATGACCGACACCGGGCTGGAGGTGACCAACCACGGCATGCAGGTGTTCGGCGGCCATGGTTTTATTCGCGAGTGGGGCATGGAGCAGTTGGTGCGCGATTGCCGGATTGCGCCGATCTACGAAGGCACCAACGGCATTCAGGCGCTCGACTTGCTGGGGCGCAAGGTGTTGGGCAGCCAGGGCAAGCTGCTGCGCGGTTTTACCCGGATTGTGCATAAGTTCTGCGAGGCGAATGCCGAGCATGCGCAGCTCAAGGCGTATGTGGCGCAACTCGATCAACTGAACCAGCAATGGGGTGAGCTGACGACCAAGGTCGGGATGGCCGCGATGAAAAACCCTGACGAAGTGGGCGCCGCTGCGGTGGACTACTTGATGTACAGCGGCTACATCATCCTCGCCTATCTGTGGCTGCGCATGGCGATCGCGGCGCAGACGCATGATGATGCCGAGTTTGCCAAGGCCAAGCTGGCCACCTGCGACTTCTACTTCAAGCGCTTATTGCCACGCACCGCCACCCATCGGGCCGCCGTGGAGGCGGGCAGCGAGTGCCTGATGAGTCTGCCTGCGGAGGCATTTGGCTTGTGATGACCTAAAAATACCAAGCGGTCATAAGTGGACCCTATGTGTCTGAAAAGTTGTTCGGGTACACTCGGCGCGTGTAAAACCGACCCTATCGAATTACTTTTCACGTTCTCACGAGGTTTGCCATGGCTGATTACAAAGCGCCGCTGCGTGATATGCGCTTCGTCCTCAACGAAGTTTTTGAGGTCGCCACACTTTGGGCCCAATTGCCGGCATTGGCAGACACGGTCGACGCCGAAACCGTTGAGGCAATCCTCGAAGAAGCCGGCAAAGTCACCGCCAAATCCATCGCCCCGCTCAGCCGCAGTGGCGATGAACAGGGCTGCCGCTGGGCAGACACTGTTGTCACCACCCCGGACGGCTTTCCACAGGCCTACACCACCTACGCCGAAGGCGGTTGGGTGGGCGTGGGCGGTGATCCGGCCTTTGGCGGCATGGGCATGCCCAAGGCGGTGTCGGCGCAGGTTGAAGAGATGATCAACTCGTCGAGCCTGGCCTTCGGCCTGTACCCAATGCTGACCTCCGGCGCCTGCGTGTCGATCAACACCCACGCGAGTGAAGTACTCAAGGCAACCTACCTGCCGAATATGTACTCCGGTAAGTGGGCCGGTTCCATGTGCCTGACCGAGGCCCATGCCGGCACCGATCTGGGGATTATCCGCACCAAGGCCGAGCCTCAGGCGGACGGTTCCTACACCATCAGCGGCACCAAGATCTTCATCACTGGCGGCGAACACGACCTCACCGAGAACATCATCCACCTGGTGCTGGCCAAACTGCCGGATGCCCCGGCCGGTCCCAAAGGTATCTCGTTGTTCCTGGTGCCGAAGTTCATGGTCAATGCCGACGGCAGCCTGGGCGCGCGTAACCCGGTGAGCTGTGGCTCCATCGAACACAAGATGGGGATTCAGGCCTCGGCGACCTGCGTGATGAACTTTGACCAAGCTGTGGGTTACCTGGTGGGCGAGCCTAACCGTGGTCTGGCGGCGATGTTCACCATGATGAACTACGAGCGTCTGGGCGTGGGTATCCAAGGCCTGGCGTCCGGTGAGCGGTCCTACCAGAACGCGATTGAATACGCGCGCGACCGCCTGCAGAGCCGTGCGCCGACCGGCGCGCAGGCCAAGGATAAAGTCGCCGACCCGATCATCGTCCACCCCGACGTGCGGCGCATGCTGCTGACCATGAAGGCGTCGAACGAAGGCGGCCGTGCATTCTCCACGTATGTGGCGATGCAACTGGATATCGCCAAGTTCAGCGAAGATACCGCCGCCCGCGAGCGCGCGGATAACCTGGTGGCCTTGTTGACCCCGGTGGCCAAGGCGTTCCTGAGCGATCTGGGCCTGGAAACCACGGTGCTCGGCCAACAAGTCTTTGGCGGCCACGGTTACATCCGCGAGTGGGGCCAGGAGCAATTGGTGCGTGATGTGCGCATCACCCAGATCTACGAAGGCACCAACGGCATTCAGGCCCTGGACCTGATGGGACGCAAGATCGTCGGCAGTGGCGGTGCGTTCTACACCTTGTTCGCCGACGAAATCCGCCAGTTCACCGCCACTGCAGGCGCGGAGCTGGCCGAGTTCACCACGCCGCTCAACGCCGCGTTGGATAGCCTGGATGAGTTGACGGCCTGGGTGCTGGATCGCGCCAAGAGCAACCCGAATGAAATCGGTGCGGCCTCGGTGGAGTATTTGCATGCATTTGGTTACATGGCCTACGCCTACATGTGGGCAATGATGGCCAAAGCGGCGCTTGGCAAAGAGGCCGAGGAAGACTTCTACGCCAGCAAGCTGGGCACTGCGCGCTTCTACTTTGCCCGTCTGCTGCCGCGTATTCACTCGTTGAGTGCGTCTGTAAAAGCCGGTAGCGAATCGCTGTTTTTGCTGGATGAGGCCCTGTTCTAAGGGTGTAGAGGCTTTGTAAGCATTCTCTTACATGACGTGCTGCTAATCGTCCTCTATCGCCAAATTGGATCCACGGATAATCTACTTCACATGGACGTCGCGCAGGAAGCGCAAAGCAACAACACGGACACGTAGGATTCTGCCAGGATGGCGGAGTGAAATGGATGTCAGGGAAACAGTATGCAAAACCCCGCCTCGGCGGGGTTTTCTTTTGCCCGCGAAAAAGTCAGGCCGGCACCTGCGGGGCGTTCATCACGTCCTCCAGCAGGGTGCGCAGCAACGCCAACGTCGCTTGCTGGCGCTGCACATCGCGGCACACCAACCCCACTTTCAGCGGCACCCTGGGTTCACTCAAGGGTTTCCACAGCAGCGCCTTGCTGTTGTGTTCGTCCTGGGAGCGTCCCGGCAGTACTGTGGCCAATTTGGTATGAGGCAGGCTGTCGAGAATCCCCACCATGGTATTCAACTCCGCCTGTACCTGCGGGCGCCGCCCGAGGTTGGACAGTTGGCCCTGCCAGATCTGCCTGATCTGAAACTCCTCCCCCAGCAGTAACATCGGCAACTCGGCCGCCTGTGTCAGGGAGACTTTCTTGAATTCACGCAGGGGGTGATCCTCCGGGATGACCACCTTCAGTTCATCTTCATACAGCAGCACGCCGTGCAACCCCGGCTGGCGGGGCGGCAGGTAACTGATGCCGATGTCCAGCGAGCCGTTGAGCAGGCGCCGTTCAATTTCAATCCCGGTCAGTTCGTAGATTTGCACCACCAGGTGCGGCTGGGCCTTGCGCACGCGCTCCAGCATTTGCGGCACCAGGCTGGTGTGTACGGTTTGCAGCACACCGATGGCCAAGGTGCGCAATGCCTGGCCCTTGAAGTTGCGCAATGCCTCCACGGCTTGCTGCATGCCATCGATCAACGGCAAGGCGTGGTTGTATAACGTATGGGCTGCGAGGGTCGGCAGCAGGCGCTTGCTGCTGCGTTCGAACAGGCTCACATCGAGGTTTTGTTCCAACTGGCGGATCTGCTGTGACAGGGCCGGTTGGGAGATCGACAGACGCTCAGCGGCACGGCCTACGTGGCCTTCCTCATACACCGCGACGAAATAACGCAGTTGCTTAAAATCCATAAGTAATTCTTATCGAAAAAGCTGGAAAATCGAAATGGCCGTTGGCCCCCGAGACGCCTAGTCTAGCGCCTATCCACACGGCTTACAGGGCCAGATCGGGCGATGATTAGCGTTTATGTTGATGGTGTTTGCATAGGCAAGACAAAAAACCTCCAGGCAGATTTTGCGGGAGGCACCGACCAAGGTAGGGTTGCCATGGGAGGTGAATTGTGAATCTATTCAATTTACGTCGCCCCGCGGCAAGCCTGGATGACCTGGTCTTGGATGCGCCGCGCGAAGATCTTGGCGGTAAATGCCTGATGCCCACCGTGGCGCGCCCTTCGCAGGTCTTCGTGCGTGGGCAGGGTTCCTGGTTGTGGGACAGCGATGACCGCGCTTACCTGGACTTCAGTCAGGGCGCCGCCGCTAACAGTCTCGGCCACAGCCCCAAGGTATTGATCAAGGCGCTGGTCGATCAGGCTCAGGCGTTGATCAATCCCGGTAACGGCCTGCACAACCGTGCACAGCTCAATCTCGTCGACCGCTTGTGCCACCGCACCGGCAGCGACCAGGCATATTTGCTCAACAGCGGCTCGGAAGCCTGTGAAGCGGCGATCAAACTGGCGCGCAAGTGGGGCCAACTGTATCGCGGCGGTGCTTATCGCATCATCAGCGCCAGTAACGGTTGCCATGGGCGTAGCTTTGCGGCGATGTCGGCCTCGGCGACCCCCCGCGAAAACCGCTTTGAAGCGCAGTTGCCGGGCTTCAGTCATGTCCCGCTTAACGATCTGGCGGCGCTGCACGCGGCCGTTGATGCGCAAACCGTCGCCATCATGCTGGAACCGATCCAGAGCGAAGCCGGCGTCATCCCGGCGACCGAGCATTACCTCAAGGGCGTTGAGCAGCTGTGCCGCGAACTCGGCATTCTGCTGATCCTCGACGAAGTGCAGACCGGCATCGGCCGTTGCGGCACCTTGCTCGCCGAAGAGCGCTACGGCGTGCGCGCCGACATCATTACGCTCGGCAAAGGCCTCGGCGGCGGCGTGCCGTTGGCGGCGTTGCTGGCGCGCGGCAAAGCCTGCTGCTTTGAGGTCGGTGAGTTGGAAGGCACCCATCATGGCAATGCGCTGATGGCCTCGGCCGGGGTGGCGGTACTCGATACCGTGCTGGAGCACGGCTTCCTTGAGCGTGTGCGTGAGTCCGGCCACTACCTGAGCGAAGGCCTCGCCCGCCTGGCCTATCGCTACGACCACGGCCCATTGCGCGGCGATGGCCTGATGTGGGGCCTGACGTTGTCGGATGATTCTGCGGATGACGTAGTAAAAGCTGCCCTATACGAAGGCTTGATTCTCAATGCCCCGCAACCCAACTGCCTGCGCTTCACCCCGGCCCTGACGGTGAGCAAAAGCAATATCGACGAAATGCTCCTGCGCCTGGCGCGTGCCTTTTCCCGGGTACGCACGGCCCAGTTTCAATGCCGCAAGGGCATCGCCGTCTGACCCCTAATTCCTGAACCGTCTCGCGGTATACGCGGCGCCCCCAGCCTGTTTGTTTTGGCTGGGGGCGTTTTTTTTTGTTCAGCGAAGGATGGCCGCAGTGCCAGATCCCACTGAACCCTCACGAACGTCCAAGGTCGATTAGCTAGACGGCTCACACGAGCCGATTTTCAGGAGCTGACCCCATGGACATCATTCGCATCATCATCGCCATTCTGTTGCCGCCACTGGGTGTGTTCCTGCAAGTGGGTTTCGCCGGCGCGTTCTGGCTGAATATTCTGCTGACCTTGTGCGGTTACTTCCCAGGCATCATTCACGCGGTGTACATCATCGCCAAGCGCTGAGGCCCTCAGCCTTTTGCGATGAGCCGGGAGTTGCGCTCATTGCGAAAGGCCAGTTGCTCGATGGTCTGGGTGGCGTGTTCGGCGTCTTCCCGGGCTTGAAGGATGATGCCGTGGTGCTCGGATTTGCTGCACACCGGGTCGGCGTTGCTCGCATCGCCGGTCAGCATGAACGCCTGGCAACGGCAGCCGCCGAAGTCCTTCTCCTTTTCATCGCATGAGCGGCACGGCTCCGGCATCCAGTCGTAGCCGCGAAAGCGGTTGAACCCGAAGGAGTCGTACCAGATGTGCTGCATGCTGTGGTCACGCACATTGGGAAATTGCACCGGCATCTGTCGGGCACCGTGGCAGGGAAGGGCGGTGCCATCCGGAGTGACTGTCAGAAAGATGCTGCCCCAGCCGTTCATGCAGGCTTTCGGGCGTTCTTCGTAGTAATCCGGGGTGACGAAAATCAGCTTGCACGGGTGCCCTTCGGCTTCGAGCTTGGCGCGGTATTCGTTGGTGATACGTTCGGCGCGCACCAGCTGTTCCTGGGTCGGCAACAACCCCACACGATTGAGCTGCGCCCAGCCGTAGAACTGGCAGGTGGCGAGTTCGACAAAGTCCGCTTCCAGTGCAATGCACAGCTCGATGATGCGGTCGATCTTGTCGATATTGTGCCGATGGGTGACGAAGTTCAGCACCATCGGATAGCCGTGGGCCTTCACCGCACGAGCCATTTCCAGCTTTTGTGCGAAGGCCTTTTTCGAGCCGGCCAGCAGGTTGTTGACCTGTTCGTCGCTGGCCTGGAAGCTGATCTGGATATGGTCCAGGCCGGCTTTCTTGAAGTCGCTGATCTTCTGCTCGGTCAGGCCGATGCCGGAAGTGATCAGGTTGGTGTAGAAGCCCAGTTTGCGCGCTTCGGCAATCAGTTCGGCGAGGTCCTGGCGCACCAGCGGCTCACCGCCGGAAAAGCCCAACTGCGCGGCGCCCATCTCGCGTGCTTCGCGAAATACCTTGATCCACTGCTCGGTGCTCAGCTCCTTGCCCTGCTCGGCGAAATCCAGCGGGTTGGAGCAATACGGGCACTGCAGCGGGCAGCGATAGGTCAGCTCGGCGAGCAGCCACAGCGGCAGACCGATGGCCGGTTGTTCAGGCAAGCGTGATCCAGTGCTGAGCACGGGCGACCTCCATGAATTGCTCGATGTCGTCACCGAGCTCAGGCACACCAGGGAATTGTTCATCCAGCGCGACGATGATCGCCGTGACGTCGCGCTCACCGTCGATCAGCCCGCCAATCAACGCGGCGCTGTCGTTGAGCTTGATCATGCCTTCCGGGTAGAGCAGCACATGGCCTTTTTGCGCAGGCTCGTACTGGAAGCGATAGCCCGGGCGCCAGGCCGGTGTTCTGCTGCGATCAAAGCTCATAGGGTGATCCCTTTATGCCAGACCCGCTGCTCGGTCACGCTGTGATACGGCGGGCGATTCAGTTCGTAGGCCATGCTCATGGCATCGAGCATGCTCCACAGGATGTCCAGTTTGAACTGGAGAATTTCCAGCATGCGCTCCTGGCCTTCACGGGTGGTGTAGTGCTGCAGGGTGATCGCCAGACCATGCTCCACATCGCGGCGGGCCTGGCCCAGGCGGGTGCGGAAATACTCATAGCCGGTGGGGTCGATCCACGGGTAATGCTGCGGCCAGCTGTCGAGACGCGATTGGTGGATCTGCGGCGCGAACAGTTCGGTCAGTGAGCTGCTGGCGGCTTCCTGCCAGCGGGCACGGCGGGCGAAGTTGACGTAGGCGTCCACCGCAAAGCGCACGCCGGGCAGCACCAGTTCCTGGGAGCGCAGTTGGTCCGGATCGAGGCCGACGGCCTGGCCCAGGCGCAGCCAGGCTTCGATGCCGCCGTCTTCGCCGGGGGCGCCATCGTGGTCGAGCAGGCGCTGAATCCACTCGCGGCGGATTTCGCGGTCCGGGCAGTTAGCCAGGATCGCAGCATCCTTCAGCGGAATGTTCACCTGATAGTAGAAGCGGTTGGCGACCCAGCCCTGGATCTGCTCGCGGGTGGCGCGGCCTTCATACATCGTCACGTGGTACGGGTGATGGATATGGTAGAAGGCGCCCTTGGCCCGTAGGGCATGCTCAAACTCGGCGGGCGTCAACGGTGTGTCAGTCATGTCGTCTGCTCCTACAATTCAATGCTCATGCCATCGTAAGCCACTTCGACATTGCGCCGCACCAACTCGGCCCGTTCGGGAGAATCTTCATCGAGGATCGGGTTGGTGTTGTTGATGTGGATAAGCACCTTGCGCTGCTTCGGCAGGTGTTCCAGCACTTCGAGCATGCCGCCCGGGCCGTTCTGCGACAGGTGGCCCATCTCGCGGCCGGTGCGGGTGCCGACGCCACGGCGCTGCATTTCATCATCGTCCCACATGGTGCCGTCCACCAGCAGGCAGTCGCTGCCGGCCATGATGTCCAGCAACTGCGCGTCAACCTTGCCCAGGCCCGGGGCGTAGAACAGTTTGCCGCCGGTGCGCAGGTCTTCGACGATCAGGCCGATATTGTCGCCTGGGTGCGGGTCGAAGCGGTGCGGCGAATACGGTGGTGCGGCACTGCGCAGCGGCAGTGGGGTGAAACGCAGGTTGGGGCAGGCCGGGATGGTGAAGCTGGCGTCCAGCTCGATGCGGTTCCAGGCCAGGCCGCCGTTCCAATGGGTGAGCATGGTGAACAGCGGGAAACCGCTGCTGAGGTCTTCATGGACCATGTCGGTACACCACACCTGGTGCGGGCAACCTTCACGCAGGCTCAATAGGCCGGTGGTGTGGTCGATCTGGCTGTCCATCAGGATGATCGCGCTGATGCCGGTGTCGCGCAGGGCGCGGCCGGGTTGCATCGGCGCGAAGCCCTGCAGTTGTGCGCGGATATCCGGCGAGGCATTGCACAGCACCCAGTTCACGCCATCGTCGGAAATCGCGATGGATGACTGGGTACGCGCCTGAGCTCGCAGGCTGCCATCACGAAAGCCTGCGCAGTTCGCGCAGTTGCAGTTCCACTGCGGGAAGCCGCCGCCGGCGGCGGAACCTAGAATCTGGACAAACATGGCCGCTCCATCAAGCAAAGCTGAAAACAAAAACGCCCCGGACGGGCCGAGGCGTTGTATTACCCAGCCAATCAGCGGCTGGCGAAGTACATAGTCACTTCGAAACCGATGCGCAGATCAGTGTAAGCAGGTTTGGACCAAGTCATATTCTTACTCCTACGAAGGGATGGGACGTTTACTACCAAGTAATACATATAGTCCACCTCCAATCGGAGATGTTCAGATGTGCTCGTAGGAATATTACGCATTTTTTTCAAAGTTAGCGCTGTCTTGGTGGAAAAAGCCTATTGCAGGGGCGGCAATGATCAGCCCGCCGATTGCCAACCCTCGCCAATGCGCGGGCCGTTGGCGATACAGTGCCAGCCGCCTGCAGCGTCCCGTAACTGTTGGGCGGCGCGTTGCAAGTCCTCCCGGGTTAGGGCTTGGATTGCGTGTTGAAGCCGCGCGAGATAATCCGACGGATGGCCGGCCAGGCGCGCCTGCCACAACCATTCGGCGGCCTGGGCGATGGGCAGCGCCTGCGCCGTGAATTGTTGCGCCAGCGCCGGGTGGCCGAGGTTGTCGCTGGCGTCGATCAATGCCGGCAATTGTGCGAGGAAGGTCCGCAGGTGCTCCATGATCCCTTCTAGGGAAACACTGGGGGATTGCACGCCAAACAGCAGGCCGGTTTGCCCGTTGATCTGTCGGATACCGCTGAACACCGCGTAGCCGATTTGCAGCTCTACCCGTACACGTTGGTAGAACGGCCCTTGGAGCAGGTGCGCCAGCAGGCGCCACGCGGCTTCATCTGCCAGGGATCGCGTCGGCGTTGGGCAGAACAGCAGCAACGCGGCGTCGTGAGCATCGGTATTGATCTCATGCCATAGGTGCTGGCCGCTGAGGCTGGCGAATTCGCCTTCGAGCGTGTCCGGTTGCCCAGGCAAGCGGGCGGCGGCGGACTTGAGCGCCGCTTCGCAGTGGGCGGGCAGCCCAATGCCCATGCCTTCCCAGCGTGCGCGTGTCCATGACATCGAGGGTGCTTGGGTGTTCGGCTGAACGCCGGCACAGCATGCGGGCAACGCCTTGAGCAACTGCCGAATGGCAATCATCGGTGTGGCGGCAGGGCCCTGCCGCAGATCATCTTCGAGCGGGTTCAGGCTGCGTGCGAGCTCATCGAGTATCGCCGGCATGGGCTGGTGAAGACCGACCATTTTCACCAGCCAGTCATTGCCGATCGCGTCGAAGGATAAGTCGACACCTGCCTGGCGAGCATTTTCGCGCAACGGCTGCAGGGCGTTTTCCAGTGCCGTTGGGAGCGGGCAATCAAGCCGCCAACGCAGGTAGAGCGCGCCTTCATCATGGTCATCGGCCAACGCCGGGCTGAACGACAACGCCGACAACTCTCGCCGCCCCCGGGAACGGTCCTGGGCAAAGGTGCGCAGGCCCCGGTGGGCACTGGTCTGGCCGCGAATCAGGCCGGCGCGCTCGTCCTTTACGGGGGGGCGCAGGAACGGATTGTTGGGCGGCAGTTGCCACGCGTGTCGGCAGGCTTGCAGCGGCAGGGCGTCAAGCAGGGCCTTGAGGGCGGCAACGTGGTGCTCCGACAAGGACGCTTCCAGCTCTTCGCTGTCATGCCTGGCCAACGCGAGGGCGCCTTGGATCTGCTGTTGACGCGCGTTGAGCAGGGCGAATTCCTCGCGTAGAGAAGTCCAGTCGCTGTGTGCGAAAAAGCTCAGCCAGTCGTACAACAGTGCTTCGATCTGCGTCGCCGCGTCGCTTTGCGCGCCGAGGGTAAAGTCGAGATCCAGTAACGCTTGCCCGGCGAAGTGGTAAAGCACGGACGCCTGCAGGGTGCTGGCCAGTTGGCGCGCTTGCAGTTCCGCGCGCAGCCCGCCCGGCGCCGAGGCGTTGAGCCAGAGACAGAGGAAATCCAGGGCTTCCCTGGGGGCGTCGACGCTGATGACGTGATGCAGATGGCCGTTGGCGCTGTGTTGAAAATGCGGTGTATGAGCGGGCAGCAGGGCCGGAGGGGCCGCCTGCGGGTGCCGCGGGCCGGCGCTCAGTTGCTCACTGAAGCGCCGCGCCAACCGTTCCAGTTCTTCCAGCGGTTGCGGGCCGGCCAGGCTCAACGTCATTTGCCCTGACTGGTAGAAGTGTTGGTGGAACTCCCGCAACGCTTGCTGAAACGCCTGACGCTCCACCGGCAGGCTGTCGCGATTGCCCGCATGGAAGCCCCGAAGCGGATGATCGGCCGCCAGACCTTCCAGCAGCGCGACCTGTTGTTGCGCGCTGGCATCCTGGGACCAGGCGACAAATTCCGCGTGCAGCACTTCGCGCTCGCGCAGTTGATCGTCCAGCGCCAGGCGCGGATGGGTCAGCATATCGGCCAAGCGTTCGAGACCGTCGGCGAAGGTCGGCTGCGGCAGCTCAAAGAAGAAATCCGTGGTGCGCTCACGCGTGCTGGCATTGACCTGGCCACCGTGGCGCTGCACGTAGGTCATCAGCCCTTCTTCGGTCGGAAAACGCTCAGTGCCAAGAAACAACACGTGTTCCAGAAAGTGCGCCAGGCCGGGCCACGCCAAAGGCACGTCATGGCTGCCGGCCGCCACCCGTAAAACAGCGGCGCAGCGCTTTAGACGCGGTGCATGGCGCAGGGAAACCCGCAGGCCGTTGGCCAGGGTCAGGTGAAGGTGATGAGGCTGGGCCGGCGCAGGCATGGGCACTTCCGATACGAGGGAAGTGCCTATGCTAGCAAACCCTCCAGATCAGGGCTTGTGCAGCGTGCCGTACAGTTCGGGGCGACGGTCTTGCAGGTAGTCATTGGCGGTGCGGGCATCGAGAATCGATTGGTGCTCCAGCGTGCCGACGATCAAGGCTTCATCCAGGCCGGCCTGGGCGATTCGCTGACCATCCGGTGCGGCGATGCTGCTTTGCCCGCAATACTGAATCTCGCCTTCGTGCCCGCAGTAGTTGGCGTAGGCCACGTAGCACTGGTTCTCAAAGGCCCGCGCCCGCACGGTGACGTCGGCGACAAAGTCGAACGGCACCATATTCGCGGTGGGCACCAGGATCAGATTGGCGCCGGCCAGGGCCAGGCGTCGGGTGTTTTCCGGGAACTCCAGGTCGTAACAGATCAGCACGCCCAGTTTCCAGCCGTTGAGTTCCACCAGCGGAAAATCATCGTCCCCGGCACTGAACATCGAATGATCGAGGTCGCCAAACAGGTGCGTCTTGCGGTAGTTGCACAGGCGCTGGCCGTGGGCGTCGATCAACTGCACCGCGTTATAGATCTGCCCGTCTGCGGCCCGCTCCGGGTAACCGTACAGGATCGCTCGTCCGGCACTTCGCGCCAGTTCGGCAATCGTTCGCGCTGACTCGCCATCCTGCGCCTCGGCCAATGCGCCGACGGCTTCGGCGCCGATGTTGTAGCCGGTGAGGAACATCTCCGGCAGCACCAGCACGTCGGCGCCGGACGCCTCGTGCACGAGGCGGTGCAGGCGCTTGAGGTTACCGGCCACATCCAGCGGCAGCGGTGGGCATTGGTACAGGGCGACACGCATGGCTTGGCTCCTTAATCGGCCAGGGCAATCGGCCCGATTTCATCGAACACATCACCCGGCCCTGGGTTCTCTGGGTGAGTGTGGCCGCCGAAGTGGGTCATGATGCCCCAGACGGCGTTCAACGAGGTTTGCACCGCGCCTTCGACCCAGGCAGGTGTCCAGGATACGTCATCGCCGGCGATAAAAATCCCACGTTGCTCGGCGGGCATGTCCTTCTGCATGAAGTGCGCGTACATCCGCTGGTTGTAGCGATAGTGGCCGGGCAATGCCCCTTTGAAAGCTCCGAGGAAATGCGGGTCGGCTTCCCAGGACACGGTGATCGGGTCGCCGATGATGCGCGCCTTGATGTCGACCTTCGGGTAGATCTTGTTCAGTGCGTCGAGGGCCAGCTTCACGCGTTTATCGATGGGCTGCGGGAGCATTTTCAGCGCATCGCTCATCCACGAGTACGACAGGCAGATCACGCCCGGCTTGTCGTCGCCGTTGTCGAACAGGTAAGTGCCACGGGTCAGGCGATCGGTGAGGGTCATGCTCATCAGGTCGCGGCCGGTTTCCGGGTCTTTGTCTTTCCAGAACGGGCGGTCGACCATCACGAAGGTCTTCGACGATTGCATGTAGCGGGTGCGGTCCAGGGCCATCCACATTTTTTGCGAGAACAGGGTTTCGTCGCACTCGATCTGGGTGGTCAGCAGCCAGCTTTGGCAGGTGGTCAGCACGGCGGCGTATTCGCGGGTATCGCCGTAGTTGTCGGTCACGGCGAAACGACCGCCGGCCGCGTGGGCAATGCGCTTGACCCCGGCCCGTGGCGCGCCGCTGTGCAACGAACTCAGGCTGGTGCCCGCTGGCCAGTGGGCGCAGCGCTCCGGCACATGGCGCCAGATACCCATGGGCACCTGTGCCACGCCGCCGACCACCAGGTGTTGATGGTCGTCGCAGTTGGTCATCACCACACGGAAGATTTCCAGCATGGAGTTGGGGAAGTCCGAGTCCCAGCCGCCGGTGCCGAAGCCGACTTGGCCGAACACTTCACGGTGATGGAACGACAACTTGGCGAAGGCCTTGGAGGTGGCGACGAAGTCGTAGAAGGTGCGGTCGTCCCACAGCGGCACGAGTTTATTCCACAGCGCTTTGAGGCGCGGTACGTCGCGGTCGCGGATGGCTTGCTGGATATCGCCGAACTGCGAGCCGGCTTCCAGGGCGTCGGCCCAGGCGTCAGCCACTTCCTGGAACAGCGCAGGCAAGTCGGACAGTTTTTGTGCGTAGTGGGTCTGGCCTTCCAGGTCGATGACCGTGCTGCCGGAAGCCGGCGTCAGCGGGTTGGGGAAGGGTTTGGTGTCCAGGCCAAGTTTGTCGACATAGTGGTAGAACGCGGTGGACGACACCGGGAAACGCATACCGCCCAGTTCGGCGATGATGCCTTCGGCGCCTTCAAATGCCTGGGAGCGCAAGCGCCCGCCCATCTTCGAGGCCTCGTACACCACGGGCTTGAGGCCCAGCTTCATCAGCTCATAGGCGGCCACCAGGCCGGCAATCCCGGCGCCGACGATCGCCACTTCGGCGCCATGGTTGGCCGCCGGAATACTGCCCAGGCCGGCGGGGTGCTCGATCCAGTCATCAAACGCGAACGGGAAATCCGGGCCGAAGATGGTGATGGGTTTCTTACCGTCGGCGGGGTGGCGATTGGTCTTGCTGATGCTGCTGGACGGAATGCTCATGGCTGACCTTACTAGCGGCTCGCGGGACGTGCCCGCTGAGTATAGGAAAAGATGGCAGCCAGTTTAGGGAGCGTAGCGTTCGTTAATAAGACGCAAAGTGTCGTCGAATTGAATTGTTTTCAGTCAAAGTGACGAGATTGGTGGTCAGATTGGTTGTCTGCGATCGAGTTTGTTACTGAGGATGATCGACGTGGTGGTTTTTTCCACGCCTTCGACGCTGCCGATCTGGTCCAGCAATTGATCGAGCTGCTCCGGCGAATCGGTGCGCAGCCATGCCACGTAATCGAACTCGCCGCTCACCGCGCACAGTTGCTGAACCTGGGCCATCGCACTGAGCTTGCGCAGCACGTCCTTGCCCGAACGCGCCTGCACGGTGATACCGACATACGCCTGCAAACCGCCATCCACCACACGCTGGCCGAGACGCACGCCATAACCGGTAATCACCTGGGTTTTCTCCAGGCGTGCCAGCCGCGACGTCACCGTGGTGCGCGCAATACCCAACTGCCTGGCGAGCATGGCCACGCTCTCACGGGCGTTGATCTGCAGCGCGGCGATCAGTTGGCGGTCGATTTCATCGAGGACAGGCAAGGGCAGCTCCGGTGCGGACGGATAGGGGGCATATGTTACAGGCTTGCGTGGTCTTTTCATCGCCGGGAGCAAGGCTAAACTCAGAGCACTCCACGACCCACAGAGGTTTGATCTGATGACACTGGCACCTTTTCACCTGGCTATTCCGGTATTCGACCTGGCGGCTGCCCGGCATTTCTACGCTGAGGTGTTCGGCCTGCAAGAGGGCCGCTCCAGCGACCATTGGGTCGACTTCAACTTCTTCGGTCATCAGTTGGTGATTCACGAACATCCCAAAACCGCGTCCCAGGCCGCGGCTCACACTAACGCAGTCGACGGCCACGACGTCCCCGTGCCGCATTTCGGCGTGGTATTGAGCTGGGACGACTGGCATGCGCTGGCAGCGCGATTGCAGGCGCGGCAGACCGCATTCGTGCTGGAGCCGCATATTCGGTTCAAAGGCCAGGTGGGGGAGCAGGCGACGCTGTTCTTGTTTGACCCCTGCGGTAACGCGCTGGAGTTCAAGGCGTTCCGGGATATTGGGCAGTTGTTTGCGAAGTGAGCCTGTGGGCTATTACGTTCGATAAAACGCCAACGGCGGACACACAAAAGCCGCGCAATGCGCGGCTTTGGAGTTGGTGGGCCCACACGGACTTGAACCGTGGACCAAAGGATTATGAGTCCTCTGCTCTGACCAACTGAGCTATAGGCCCTTAACAGGTCGCGGATTATAGCGATGGTTTCTCCACTGTGCTATCCGAAAAATCCTGAACCTTCATACGAAGAAACGTCGTGGCAAAAAGCTCCGGTGGCAGGGGCAGGCTGACGATGTAGCCTTGCATCTGTTCGCAGCCTTCGGCGGCGAGGAAGGTTTGTTGTGCAGGGGTCTCCACGCCTTCGGCAATGATGGTGAATTGCATGCTGTGGCCCAAGGCAATGATGGCGCGCACGATCGCCACGTCGTGGGGGTCGTCGGGCAGGCCGCGGATGAAGGATTGGTCGATTTTCAGGAAGTCCAGCGGCAGGCGCTTGAGGTAGCTGAGGGATGAATAGCCGGTGCCGAAATCATCGATCGCCAGTTGTACGCCAAGGTGTTTGAGCTGGTGCAGCACGTCCAGCGCTTCTTCGGCCTGGCTCATGATGAAGTTTTCGGTGATCTCCAGTTGCAGGCAGCCCGGTTCGAGATGGTAATCGCGCAGTAACTGTTCGATGCGTGACAGCAGGTTCGGCTGGCGCAGTTGTGCGCCGGCGAGGTTGACTGACAGTGGGCCGAAGCGCTCGAAGGTGGTTTGCCAGGCGTGCATTTGTTGGCAGGCCTGTTCAAGGACCCAATCGCCGATTTGCAGGATCATGCCGTTCTCTTCGGCCAGGGCGATGAAGTGTTCGGGAGGCACGTCGCCAAAGGTCGGGTGGCGCCAGCGGATCAGGGCTTCGGCGCCGATCAGTTGTTGGGTCTTCAGGCTCAGTTTGGGCTGGTAATACAGGCTCAGCTCATCGCGCTCGATCGCCCGGCGCAGTTCGTGCTCCAGCGCCACGCGTTCTTTGGCCTGGGCGGTCAGGTCGCGGGTGTAGCCTTCGACACGGTTGCGGCCCTTGGCTTTGGAGCGGTACATCGCGGCGTCGGCGTTTTTGACCAGGGTGGCGACGTCCATGCCGTCTTGCGGGTACAGGCTGGTGCCGATACTGGCGCTGATAAAAAACTCGTGTTCACCCGCCTGGAATGGCGGGGTGAAGCAGGCCAGCAGTTTATTGGCCAGGTACTGGGCGTCGCTGGCTTGCTGCAGGCCGGGCAGGAGGATGATGAATTCGTCGCCGCCCAGGCGGGCGACGGTGTCGATGTCGCGCAGTTGCTCCTTGAGGCGCACGGCGATGTTCTGGAGCAGCAGATCGCCGATCGGGTGGCCGAGGCTGTCGTTGATGTGCTTGAAGCGGTCCAGGTCGAGGAACAGCACGGCGCCCTGGTTGCCGCTCTCCTGTTGATTGGTGAGCGCGGCCTGTAGCCGGTTTTCAAACAGCGTTCGGTTGGGCAGGCCGGTCAGCGGGTCGTGATGGGCCTGGTAGTCGAGGCGCGCCTGGGCGTGTTTTAGGCTGGAGATGTCGGCAAACACCGCGACGAAGTGCGTGATCGCCTGGTCGCGGTTGCGCACGGCGCTGATGGTCAGCCAACTGGGGTAGACCTCGCCGTTCTTGCGGCGGTTGGCGATCTCGCCTTGCCAGTGCCCGTGGGTGGTCAACTGGTGCCACATCGCGGCGAAGAATGCGCTGTCATGTAGGCCGGAGGCGAGCAGGCGCGGGGTGTGGCCGAGGGCCTCAGCTTCGCTGTAGCCGGTGATTTCGCTGAAAGCGCGGTTAACGGCGCTGATGTTTTGTCGGGTGTCGGTGATCAACACGCCTTCGGCGGTGCTTTCGAAGACGGTGGCGGCCTGTTGCAGCTTTTCCTGCATCTGTTGGCGTTCGGTGATATCCCGGGCGATGGTCAGCATGCAATCGTCATCGCCGATGGGCAGCGGGCTGCTGGACACCTCGCAGAGCCGAATCTGCCCGTCGCTGCGGCGGATATGGCAGATGAAATCGCGGACAGACCCGTCGCGTTGCAGCAGCTCCAGCATGTGTTTGCGTTCGTTGAGGTCGACCCAGATGCCCAGGTCCAAGGTCGACTGGTCAAGGGACGTTGCGGCGGGGAAGCCGGTAATGCGGCTGAACCCCTCGTTGACCTCAATCAGTAGGCCGTCGCTCTGACGGCTCAGCAGCAAACCGTCGGGCGAGGCGTGGAAGGCCTTGGCGAATTTTTCTTCGGACGTTTGCAGTTGTTGCTGGGTTTCCTTGAGCTCGGTGATGTCGCGCACCACCACTACCAAGGCTTCGGTCGTGTCGAGCTGGAATGGCTCGGCGGAAATCAGTCCGGTAAAGGCTTGGCCGTTGCTGCGCAGGAAGGGCATTTCCAGGTTGCGGATGCTGGTGGTCTGCACCCGTTTCAGCAGCTCCGGGCCGATGCCCGGGAGGCCCCAGATATCCAGCGTAGTAGCGGTTTTACCGATCACGTCCTCGGCCTTCAGGCCTACTTGATCCTCAAACGCTTTGTTGACCTCAAGTAGGCAGCCATCGGACATCCGTGCGATCACTAGGATGTCGGGGCACTGTTGGAACACCGAGGCAAACTTTTGCTCGGACAACTGCAGCGCCTCTTCAGTGCGCTTGGCGTCGCTGATATCGATCATCAAGCCGCGCAGCACCGGTTCATGGCCGTGTTCGATCAGGCTGACAATGTCGCGTACCCACAGGCACCGGCCGTCGGCGGTGATCACCCGGTAATCCACGCTGTGATCGCGGTTGGCGCGGGTTTCGCGGTAGCAATAGGCTTCGGTGCGCGCCAGGTCGGCGGGGTGAATGATGTTGCGCCAGAAGCCTGGAATCAGCCAATGGGCGCGAGGGTAGCCGAGCAATTCTTCGGCATGCGGCGACACGTAGCTGTAGGTGAAGTCGGCAATGCTGGCCTCCCAGGCAATGGCGGACAAGCTTTCCACCAGGCCGCGATAGTGATATTCGCTGCTGCGCAATTCCTGCTCGAGGGCGACACGTCGGGAAATTTCCGAACTGAGCCGGCGATTGATCCGAATCATGATGACCAATACGCTGCTCAACAGCAGCAATGTGGGCAGGCCATACATCAGCAGATCGGTCCAGAACGTGCGGTGATCGGTGAGACTGCCGACCCAGTGTTGCTGGATCGCTTGCGTTTCGTCCGGGCTGAGGTCGGCAAGGACCTTGTCCAAAATCCCCACCAGCATTTTGTTGTCACGAGGCACGCCCATTGCGAGTTGGTAGCGGTAGGGCGTTTCACCGCTGACGTACAAGCCATCGAGCTTGAGTTGGCGCAGGCTCCACACGCTCGAAGCCAGGTCACCGACCACCGCGTCCACTTCATCAGTGGCCAGCGCTTGCAGGGTCGAGCTCACATTCGGCATGGCCACCAGGTTGAGGTCGGGGTGGTGGGTGCGCAGCAATTCATGGGGCGCGTAGTTTTCCACCACGGCAATCTTGAGCCCGTAGAGGTCCTTCAGGTTGCGCGGTTGCGCACCGCCTTCATGGGCGAGGATGACGATGGGGAAATCCAGGTATGGCCGCGTGAACGCCATATAGGCCTGGCGCTCGGGGGTGGACATGATGCCCGGCAGCAGGTCGAGTTGGTTGTTGCGGGCCTGCTCGAGCAGAGCGCTCCAGTTTATCGGCTCGATCAGCTTGATCCTGACGCCCAGGCGGTCCTGGATCAGGCGCACGTAATCCGCCGCCAAGCCTTGGTAGCGCCCATTCTCGTCGCGGTATTCGAAGGGGGGCCAGGAGGCATCCACCCCCAAGCGCAGCTCTTGGTGGTCCGCCAACCAGCCACGCTCATCCTCCGTGAGAGTCAAGGCGCCAGCCGTTGCGGTCCAGGTCAGCAGCGACAGCAACAGCACAGTCGGCAATCTGGGCATAACGGTCTCGTTATGGCACGGGGAATGTTTCGAGTGTAGACGGGCATTGCGGGGGTGGGGAGTTGCGCGGCACTGAATCTAT
>Ga0302264_1000072_pt1 | contig 26242 bp, 19 predicted proteins | sample II_Fen_N3_4_FD_194563 | JGI IMG/M metagenome (GOLD analysis project Ga0302264, IMG submission 194563) | Peat permafrost microbial communities from Stordalen Mire near Abisko, Sweden - II_Fen_N3_4 | ecosystem: Environmental > Terrestrial > Soil > Wetlands > Permafrost | place: Sweden: Abisko... | reverse complement strand
CGGCGCGCTGGTGGCCGGGCTCGGCGTGGCGATCACCCGGATCCGCGGCACGGAGTCCGGGTTGCGGGCGATCAACCGCGGCTTCTACATCTCGGCCCTGGTGGGCGTGGTGCTCGCGGGCGTCGCGGCGCTGGTCTACCTGCCCGCCTCGTTCGGCGGGCTCACCGGCGGCACCGCCGGCCTGGAGACCCACCCCGGTGACCCGCGGCTGATCGCGGCCGGCGCGGTCGCGGTCGGCGTGCTGCTGGCCGGCGTGATCCTGTGGGTGACCGGCTACTTCACGTCGACGACGAGCAAGCCGACGCTGCACGTCGCCCGTACCACACTGACGGGCCCGGCCACCGTGGTGCTGTCCGGCATCGGGGTCGGCCTGGAGTCGGCGGTGTACACGGCGGGCATCGTGGCCGCCGCGATCTGCGCGGTGTTCCTGCTGGCCGGCGGCTCGGTGCCGCTCGCGCTGTTCCTCGTCGCGCTGGCCGGCTGCGGCCTGCTGACCACGGTCGGCGTCATCGTCGCGATGGACACCTTCGGCCCGGTGAGCGACAACGCGCAGGGCATCGGCCAGATGTCCGGCGACGTCTCGCCGGAGGGCGAGCAGATCCTCACCGACCTCGACGCGGTAGGCAACACGACGAAGGCGGTCACCAAGGGCATCGCGATCGCCACGGCCGTGCTGGCCGCCACCGCGCTGTTCGGCGCCTACGCCGACGCGGTACGCACGTCGTTGGCGTCCGTCACCGGTCCGCTGGGCGGGGACCTGGTGACGGCGATGCTCAACTACGAGGTGATCTCGCCGGTGACGCTGGTCGGGATGATCCTCGGCGGCGCGACCGTGTTCCTGTTCTCCGGGCTGGCGATCGACGCGGTGACGCGCGCCGCCGGGGCCATCGTGTTCGAGGTGCGGCGCCAGTTCCGCGAGCACCCGGGCATCATGACGGGCGACGAGAGGCCGGAGTACGGACGGGTGGTCGACATCTGTACACGGGACTCGCTGCGCGAGCTGGCAACCCCCGGGCTGCTCGCCGCGTTCGCGCCGATCGCCGTCGGGTTCGGCCTCGGCATCGGCCCGCTGGCGGGATTCCTCGCCGGCGCGATCGCCACCGGCGTGCTGATGGCGGTGTTCCTGGCCAACTCCGGCGGCACGTGGGACAACGCGAAGAAGATCGTCGAGGACGGCCACCACGGCGGCAAGGGCTCGCCCGCGCACGCCGCCGCAGTGATCGGTGACACGGTCGGCGACCCGTTCAAGGACACCGCCGGCCCGGCGATCAACCCGCTGATCAAGGTGATGAACCTGGTGGCGCTGCTGGTGGCGCCGGCCGTGGTGGCGGTCTCCGTCGGCGACGGCGCGAACACCGCGCTGCGGCTGTCACTTGCGATGGTCGCTGCCAGCATCGCCTTCGGCGCGGTGATCGTGTCGCGGCTGCGGGCCGCGCGCGTGGACCGCGAGGGTCGTCTGGAGGCGGAGGCGTCCTGGAGCACACCGGATCCGGGGAGCCCGGCGGAGGTGCCGGCCTCGGTCCCGACCGCCGCGACGCTCCCGACGCAGGACCAGCGGGCGCCGGCCGCCCTCACCCCGGACGGGGCGGGCCGCTCGGCCGAGTGAGCACCCGCGACGACGACGACGACGGGACCATGCCCGAGGCGGCGCCCGTCCCGGAGTCGCCCCTGCCGCAGGCCGCGCTCCCGGGCACGGCATCGGCGCAGACGGCGCTTCGCGTGATGACCTGGAACCTGCACGGGCTGGCCCGGCAGGACGGGGTCTCGCAGCGCGCGGCGACGGCAGCCGCAGTCGCCGTGGTGCGCGCCGCGCGGCCCGACGTGCTCGCGGTGCAGGAGCCGCCCCGCGGGTTCGGTGCCGGGTGGCGGTGGCGCCGGTTCGCCGCGCGGACCGGGATGCGCGTAGCGGTCGGTGGCGCCAAGGCGCGCATCGCCCTGCTCGTCGCGCCGAGCGCCACGGTGACCGGAGCGCACCTGTTGCCGATGCCGTGGCGCGAGCCGCAGGTGCGGCGCAACGCCTGCCTGGCCCAGGTGGACGGCGTGCTGGTCGCCGTGGTGCACCTCGGGCTGCGGGTCGACGAGCGCGACGAGCAGCTGGCCGCCGTGCTCGCGGCGATGCGCGCCGCGCAGCCGTGGGTGGGGGCGGCGTCGGGCGCGGCCGTGCTCGCCGGCGACCTCAACGCCGCGCCGACCGCCCGCGCCTGGCAGCAGGCGCTCGCCGCCGGCCTGCGCGACGCCTACGCCCCGGCGTCGCCCACCTTCCTGGACCCGTCAGCCCTGACGTTCCCGGCCGCCGACCCCGGCCACCGGATCGACGCCGTGCTCGTCGGCGCGGGGTTGTCCGTGCTCGCCGCCACCGTGCCGGACGACCCGCTGGTCGCCGTCGCGAGCGACCACCGCCCGGTCGTCGTCGACCTCGTCGCCCGCTGACACGTCGAGCCCCGGGCGCAGCGCGGCGGCGCCCGTCAGAGCGGCAGGTCGACCACCACGAGATCGGGCTCGCCCGTCCGACCCCGGCCCAGCACCACGCCGTCAGGCCCGACCACCAGGCTGTCGCCCTGCAGCACCTTGCCGCGCCACGGCCCCTGGGTGACCACGCCGACGCCGTCGGCGGCGACGACGAACAGCTCCCGTCCCGCCGTGCGCTCCGCATATCGCGCCGCGATCCACGCGAGGTTCGCCTCCTCGCCACCGGGCGCCACCGCCCACGCGCACGGCGAGAGCACCACCCGCGCGCCCATGAGGTGCACGGTGTCGGTGATCGCCGCGGCCCAGCTGTCGGCGCAGATCGTCACCGCCACCAGGACGCCCTCGAGCTCGACGACCCCGACCGACGTCCCCCGGCGGTACAGCCGCAGCCCCTCGTCGAGCTCGTCCACCTTCCGGTGCCGCGCCAGCAGCCGCCCGTGCCGGTCCACCAGCACGGCCGCGTTGTACAGGCCCTCGCGAGCGCGCTCCTCGATCCCGGCGACGATCGCCAGAGCGTGCGTCGTCGCCAGCTCGGCGAGCAGGTCGGTGACCGGCCCGGGGATCGGCTCGGCGAGCTCGGGCGCCGCGGGGGACAGCCAGCCGGCCAGCAGGCACTCCGGCAGCACGACGACGTCGCAGCGCTGCTCCGCCGCCGCCGAGACCGCCGCCCGCGCGGCGCGCAGGTTCGCCTCCTTGTCGCCCATGGTCACGACGATCTGCGCTGCCGCCACCCGCACGGACCCACCGCCTCCGCTCGCGCCGGCGGCGGGCCCATGCCACACCGCGCGTCCATCCTCGTCCTTGCGCGGCCCGACCGGTGCCCTCGCCGGGAGGGCGACAGGGCGCGCCGCGCGACGCCGGGCGGCGTGCGGTCGCCGGACCCGCGGGGGTAGCGTCGAGCGGCCCGGCCGACGAGGCGGGGAACAGCAAAAGGAGACGAGACCCATGGCTCACCCGCTCGACGTCGAGGCGCTGCGCGCCCAGGTGGCCGCGCTGATGCCGCGCGCGCTGGACGACCTCGCCGCGCTGGTGGCGATCCCGTCCGTGGCCGACGAGCGCATCGTGCCGCGCGCCGAGTGCGACCGCGCCGCCGAGTGGGTGGCCGCGGCGTTCCGCGCCGAGGGCATCGCGGACGCTCGCCCCGAGCTGACGCCGGACGGCTCGTCGACCGTCGTCGGGTACCGGCCGGGGCCTCCCGGAGCGCCGACCGTGCTGCTCTACAGCCACTTCGACGTGCAGCCGCCGCTGCGCGACGACGCCTGGACCACGCCGCCGTTCACGCTGACCGAGCGCGACGGGCGCCTCTACGGCCGGGGCGCCGCCGACAGCAAGGGCAACATCGTCGCCCACCTGACGGCGTTGCGGGCGCTGCGCGCGCTGGCTGGCGACGACCTGCCGGTCGGCGTGCGGCTGGCGATCGAGGGGTCCGAGGAGCAGGGCGCCGGTGGGCTCGACGAGCTCGTCCCGGCACGTCCGGAGCTGTTCACCGCCGACGTGGTGCTCGTCGTCGACGCCGGCAACATCGCCCTGGGCACCCCGACCCTCACGGTGGCGCTGCGCGGGGCGGCGGACCTCGTCGTGCACGTGGAGACGATGACCGGTGTGCTGCACTCCGGCATGTTCGGCGGTGCCGCACCCGACGCGCTCGCGGCGCTGATCGCCCTGCTCGCAGGCCTGCGCGACGAGCGCGGCGAGCTGAGCGTGCCGGGCATCGACACCTCGGGCACCTGGCCGGGCGCCGGCTACGACGAGGCCCAGTTCGTCGCCGACGCGGGAGTGCTGCCCGGCGTCGAGCTGATCGGCACCGGCTCGGTGGCCGACCGGCTGTGGGCCCGCCCGACGCTGACGGTGCTCGGCATCGACGCGCCGCCGGTGGTCGGGTCCACGGCGGCCATCCAGCCGCGCGCCTCGGCCCGGCTCAACCTGCGCATCCCGCCGGGCATGGACGGCGACGCCGCGCGCGACGCGCTGGCCGAGCACCTGCGGGCGGCCGCGCCGTGGGGCGCGCACGTCACCGTTGAGACCTCGCCGGTCGGCGCCGCGTTCGCCGCCCGCACGGACACCGCCGCGTTCGCGCTGCTGTCGGACGCGCTCGCGGACGCGTACGGCCGGCCCACCGTGAGCGCCGGGATGGGCGGCTCGATCCCGCTGTGCTCGGTGCTCGCGCGCACCCTGCCGGAGGCCTCGATCGTGCTGCTCGGCGTCGAGGAGCCGGCGAGCGCCATCCATGCGCCGAACGAGTCGGTGCACCCGGACGAGATCGAGCACCTGGCCCTCGGCCTGGCCCTGTTCGCCTCCCGGCTGGGCGCCTGAGCCCCTCGCCTGCGGCGGGAGCGGTCCCGCCGACCTCCGGGACTTCAGCACGCCCCGGCCCGGCGACCCGGTCGCTCCGCGGCGCGGCCCCTGGGCGGTTCGTCCGTTATCCCATCGTGACCGTCACCCGTCTTGACGATGCCGGATGTCGGTCACACACTGGGTCGAAGCGCTTCGACGAAACGCTTCGACCTGAACGATGGAGTTCACGTGGCGACCATGCAGGACGTGGCAGACCGTGCCGGAGTCTCGCTGAGCACGGTGTCCTACACGCTCACCGGCAAGCGCCCGGTGTCCGCCGCCACCCGCGTCCGGATCGAGCAGGCGATGGCCGACCTGGGCTTCCGCCGCCACCCCGTCGCCCGCGCGCTGGCGTCGCGGCGCACCCACGTGCTGGCCATCGCCTATCCCGTCTTCGGCGTCTCGCTCGGTGCCACGCTCAACGAGATCGTGCACGGCGCCGTCGACGCGGCGCGTGAGGCGGACTACGACCTGGTGCTGTGGCCGGTGAGCAGCGACGAGCCCGAGCTGGTCGCCGAGCTGGCCGCGCAGCGCACCGCGGACGGTGTGCTGCTCATGGAGGTCGCGCTGGACGACCCGCGGGTCGCGGCCGTGGAGCAGGCCGGCGTGCCGTGCGCGCTGATCGGCCGCACCGCGGACCCGGGCGACCGGGTCTGGGTGGACATCGACTTCGAGCAGGCGATCGAGGTCGCGGTCGAGCACCTGGTCGGGCTGGGTCACCGGCACCTCGGCTTCGTCAACCGGTCCCAGGCGAGCTTCGACGCCGGCTACGGACCGGTGGTGCGCGCCGCTGCCGCGTTCGACGCGGCGATGACCTCCCGCGGCCTGGAACCGGTCTCCACGACGTGCGACGTGCTGCCGGTGGCGGGCCGCCGGGCCACCGCACGCCTGCTCGCCGAGCACCCGGACCTCACCGGGTTCCTCGTGATGAACGAGCTGGCCCTGTTCGGGGTGCACGGCGCGCTGCGCGACGCCGGTCTGCGGATCCCGGACGACGTGTCGGTGGTCGGCGTCGCGATCACCGGCGAGATCAGCGACATGTACGACCACCCGTTGACGTACGTGTCCACACCCGGCCCCGCGCAGGGCCGCCGCGCGGTCGAGGGGCTCCTGGAGCTGCTCGACGGCCGGCGCCACGCACCCGGCACCAACCTGCCGTGCGCCTTACGCGTACGGGAGACGAGCGGACCCCCGCCCGCCTGAGCCACGCCCCACCCAGTGGTCCGCACGGGCCCGTCACGGAAGGAACGTCATGACCAGATCCACCCTCTCCAAGGTCGCGGCCGGTGTCGCCCTGGCCTCCTTGGCCCTTGTCGGATGTTCCTCCGGGGGCAACACCCCGACCACGACGACCGGCGGCGAGGCCACCACGCTGACGTTCTGGCACTACGAGGGCGACGACTCCGCGATGTCGCAGTCGTGGAACGCCGCCATCACGCAGTTCGAGGCCGACAACCCCGGCGTCACCGTCAAGATCGAGAAGCAGACGTTCGAGCAGCTGCAGAAGAACGCCAAGATCGTGCTGGCCGGCAACGACGTGCCGGACGTCATGGAGTACAACAAGGGCAACGGCACGGCCGGCCAGCTCGCCTCGCAGGGCCTGCTGACGGACCTGACCGCCTACGCCACGCAGTACGGCTGGGACACCAAGCTCTCGTCGTCGCTGCAGACCACGGCCAAGTACGACGAGAACGGCCTGATGGGCTCCGGCAACTGGTACGGCGTGCCCACCTACGGCGAGTTCGTCCAGATGTTCTACAACGTCGAGATGTTCAAGAAGTACGACATCGCGGTGCCGACGTCGCTCAGCGAGCTCGAGACCGCCATGGACACGTTCGTCGCCAATGGCGTCACCCCGCTCGCCGAGGCCGGGGCCGAGTACCCGCTCGGCCAGCTGTGGTACCAGCTCGTCCTGTCGCAGGCCGACCGCACGTTCGTCGACGCGTTCCAGCTCTTCAAGGGTGACGTCGACTTCAGCTCCGGGCCGCTGCTGAAGGGCACGCAGACGCTCGCCGACTGGGTCGACAAGGGCTACATCGCGAAGGACGCGTCGGGCCTGACGGCCGAGGACATGGGCCTGGCGTTCATCGCCGGGACCAACCCGATCATGGTCTCCGGCTCGTGGTGGTTCGGCCGGCTGAACACCGAGGTCACCACGTTCACCCTGGGCCAGACGTTGTTCCCGGGCAACAAGCTGAGCGCCGGCTCCAGCGGCAACCTGCTCGTCATCCCGAAGAACGCGAAGAACGCGGACCTCGCGGCGAAGTTCATCGACGCCGCCCTCGGCCAGAAGGCGCAGGACGTGTCGGCCGAGAAGGGCGGGCTGCCGGTCGCCGGCGACGCCTCGGTGATCACCGACGAGAAGACGAAGGCCCTCCAGGAGAACTGGGACAGCCTGGTCGCCGATGACGGACTGGCGTTCTACCCCGACTGGCCGGTCGCCGGCTTCTACGACCAGGTGGTCAGCTTCGGCCAGTCCATCGTCAACGGCTCCAAGGAGCCCGCGGCTGCACTGTCCGAGCTGGGCACGTTCTACGCCTCCGGTCGTACGGACATCACCGGCTAGCGACCGACCGCCGTCGTCGGGCCCGGGCCGGCACCCGGGCCCGACGACGTCACCCCCGTACGCCCACCGACGCAGGAGGACCCGTGTCGCTCCGGACGAACAGCCCCGCCGTGCGCCGGGCCCCCGCACGCCACCGCGGGATCTACTGGCTCTACCTGGCGCCGGGCACCCTCGCGCTGACGGCGATCATCCTGGTCCCGCTGGGCGTGAACGTCTGGTACAGCCTGCACCGCTGGAAGGGCGGGCTGGCGCCGATGTACTGGAACGGGTTCGGCAACTACATCGACCTGATGAGCGACACCGCGTTCTGGCAGTCGTTCCGCAACTCGGTGTGGATGATCGTCGCGATGGTGATCGTGCCGACCTTGATCGGCCTGATCCTGGCGGCGGTCCTCTTCGACCACGTGGGCAAGCACGTCGGCGCACGGTGGGCGAGCCTGCTGCGGGCGACCTTCTACCTGCCGCAGATCCTGCCGATCGCCGTGGCGGGCATCGTCTGGAACTGGATCCTCAACGCCCAGACCGGCGCGATCAACCAGATCCTGCGCGGGCTCGGGGTGACCGACCCGCCCAACTGGCTGGGCGAGCCGGCGCTCGCGCTGCCGTCGGTGATGCTCGTGCTGGTGTGGATCCAGATCGGCTACCCGACGGTGATCTTCATGTCGGCGCTGCAGCGGGTGGATCCCGAGCTGTACGAGGCGGCCGAGCTGGACGGGGCGGGCTGGTTCCGCCGGTTCCGCGCCATCACCATCCCGCAGATCAAGCCCGAGACCTTCGTCATCACGCTGACGTGCACCATCGCCGCCCTGAAGGTGTTCGCTCCGATCTACGTGCTGACCCGTGGCGGCCCCGAGCAGTCGACGCTGGTGCCGTCCTACTACTCGTTCCTCAACTTCTTCGACAAGTCGAAGGTGGGCTACGGGGCCGCCGTGGCCACCGTGCTGACGCTGGTGATCGTCCTGGTCGCGGCGGGGATCCAGCTGCTGCAGAACCGGTCCGCCCGGCGCGACGACGAGGGGATCTGAGATGACCGTCACCACGTCCGCCGCCACCGCGTCCCGGGTGCAGGACATCCCGAAGGCGCGCGACCGGCACCACACCGGGATCGTCCGCTGGTTCGTGCTCGCCGGCTGCCTCGTCGTGGCCCTCTTGATGATCTCGCCGTTCGTGCTCATGGTGATGAACGCGTTCAAGAGCCCGGTCGACTACTCGACCAACGGGCCGCTGGCGCTCCCGACGTCGATCTACACCGACGGCCTGGTGAAGTTCTGGAACTACGTCGACTTCCCGGTCAAGCTCTGGAACTCGATCTGGACATCTTCGGCCGCCGCGGTACGCGATGGCGCAGAAGGTGGGCCTGAACAACTCGGGCTGGTCCGTGGTGATCATCTTCACCGTGATCCAGGCGGCGTTCGGCACCTATCTGCTGGCGTCCGTGCTCGGCACGTTCCCGCGGGCCCTGCTGGAGGCGGCCGCCCTCGACGGCGCCGGCTCGTGGCGGGTGCTCTGGCAGGTGGTGTTCCCGATCGTGCGCCCCACCCTGTCGGTGCTGATGATCTTCTTCTTCATCTGGACGTGGAACGAGTTCTTCATCCCGCTGGTGATGCTCACCACGCCGGCATCGCAGACCGTGCCGATCGCGCTGGCATCGTTGCAGGGCGACCGGTTGCTCGACGTGCCGACGCTCAACGCCGGCGCGCTCGTCTCGCTGCTGCCGACCCTGCTGTTCTTCCTGTTCTTCCAGCGCACGCTGACCCGCGGGGTGACGGCGGGCTCCGTCAAGTAGCCCGACCCCGACGACCCCGACGACCCGACGACCGAGACCACCGCGAGGACCACCGATGAAGTTCACCGAGGGCTACTGGGCCACCAGGCCCGGGTTCACCGTGCTGCACCCCGTCGAGGTGCGGGACGTCGTCGCGGACGCCGCGGCCGGCACGCTGACCGTGCTGGGGACGACGAAGCGCATCCGGGAGCGGGGGGACACGCTCAACCTTCCCGTGATCACCGTGACGTACTCCGCACCGGCGCCCGGCGTGGTGCGGGTGCGGATCGCCCACCACGAGGGCAGGCTGCCGCCGCTGCCGCGGTTCGCGCTGACCGGCGAGCCCGGGTTCGTGCCCGCGGTGCGGGTCGGCCCGGACGACGCCGAGCTGGTGTCGGGCGACCTCACCGTGCACGTGCGCCGGGGTCCGGGCTGGCTGGTCGAGCTGCGCTCGGCGGGCCGGCTGCTCACCACGTCGGCGGAGCGCTCGGTGGGCGTCGTCACCGGCCCGGATGGCGAGACGTACGTGCACGAGCAGCTCACCCTGAGCCCGGGCGAGCTGGTGTACGGCCTGGGCGAGCGGTTCGGGCCGGTGGTGAAGAACGGCCAGAGCGTCGAGATCTGGAACGAGGACGGCGGCACCTCCAGCGAGCTGGCGTACAAGAACGTGCCGTTCCACCTGACCTCCCGCGGTTACGGCGTGCTCGTCGACGACCTCGGGCGGGTGTCGTACGAGGTCGGCTCGGAGGCCGTCGAGCGCACCCAGTTCTCGGTCCCGGGCGAGGTGCTGGAGTACCTGGTGATCGACGGCCCGACCCCCAAGGACGTGCTGCGCCGCTACACCGCGCTGACCGGCCGGCCGCCCGCGCTACCGGCCTGGTCGTTCGGCCTGTGGTTGACCACGTCCTTCACCACGCCGTACGACGAGGCGACGGTGACCTCGTTCATCGACGGGATGGCCGAGCGCGACCTGCCGCTCTCGGTCTTCCACTTCGACTGCTTCTGGATGCGCGAGTTCCACTGGACCGACTTCGTCTGGGACCCGGCCACGTTCCCGGACCCGGCGGGGATGCTCGCCCGGCTGAAGGCCCGCGGGCTGCGGGTGTGCGTGTGGATCAACCCCTACATCGCCCAGCGCTCCCGGCTGTTCGAGGAGGGCAAGGAGAAGGGGTACCTGGTGCGCCGGACCGACGGTTCGGTGTGGCAGTGGGACCGCTGGCAGGCGGGCATGGCCCTGGTCGACTTCACCAACCCCGCCGCGGCGCAGTGGTACGCCGGCTACCTGGGTGAGCTGCTGGACCAGGGCGTGGACTGCTTCAAGACGGACTTCGGCGAGCGCATCCCGTCGCAGGACGTCGTGTACCACGACGGGTCGGACCCGGCGCGGATGCACAACTACTACACGCACCTCTACAACCGCACGGTCTTCGAGACGCTGAGCGACGTGCGCGGCGAGGGCGAGGCCGTGCTGTTCGCCCGGTCGGCGACCGCCGGCGGCCAGCAGTTCCCGGTGCACTGGGGCGGCGACAACGACTCCAGCTTCGCCTCGATGGCCGAGACGCTGCGCGGCGGGCTGTCGCTGGGCCTGTCCGGCTTCGGCTACTGGAGCCACGACATCGGCGGGTTCGAGGGCACGCCGGACCCGCTGGTGTTCAAGCGGTGGCTCGCGTTCGGGCTGCTCTCGTCGCACTCGCGCCTGCACGGCTCCGACTCGGTCCGGGTGCCGTGGGCGTTCGACGACGAGGCGGTGGACATCACCCGGCGGTTCACCCACCTCAAGCACACCCTGATGCCCTACCTGGGCCGGGTAGCCGACGAGGCCCGCACCGACGGCCTCCCGATGCTGCGGCACCTGATGCTGGAGTTCCCCGACGACCGGTCGGCGCTGCACGTGGACACCCAGTACATGCTCGGAGACGCGCTGCTGGTGGCGCCGGTCCTCGATCCGGACGGCGACGTCGACGTGTACGTCCCGGAAGGAACCTGGACGTCGCTGCTCGACGGCTCGACGGTCACCGGGCCGCGCTGGGTCCGCCAGCGGCACGCGACCGACTCGCTGCCGGTGCTGGTGCGTCCGGGCACCGTGCTGCCGCTCGGCGCCGACGCGACGAGGCCCGACTACGACTGGGCGCACGGCGTGACGCTGGCGGCGTACGGCCTGGCCGACGGCGACGAGCGGGAGGTGGTGGTGCCGTCGTCGTCGGGCGGCGCCACCACCTTCACGGTGCGCCGGGACGGCGACCGGCTGCGCGCGAGCGGGCCGGCCGAGTTCCCGTGGCGGCTGCGCGCGGGTGCCACGACGGTCGATGCCCAGCGGGGTACCGCCACGCTGACGCTGGTCTGAACGGCGACGACGCCCGCTTTCGCACCGTTTCGCCTCAACACTCACAGGTTGGGCACAGGCTCGCCCAGCCGTCGGTCCAGTCGCCTTCCCTACGTTCGTCATGACATCAGACGATCGACGTGGGGATGACATGCGCAGGCGGTGGAAGGCAACACGCCCATGGTGGCGGGTCGCACTCGTGGCGGCGGTGGCCGTGGTGCTCGCGGGAGCGGGCACCGGGGTGTGGTGGTTCGTGGGCCGGGACAGCGCCTCGGCCGCGACGCCAGGGACCACCACGACGAGCGTGGCGGCCAGCCTGACGACGATGGAGAAGTCCGTCAGCTCCAGCGGCACCCTCACGCCGACCGTCCAGGAGAGTGTCAGCTTCGAGGTCAGTGGGACGGTCACCGCGGTGTCCGTGGCCGCCGGCGACACCGTCACCGCCGGCCAGACCCTGGCGACGGTGGACACGCTGCAGCTGAACGCCGACCTGCTCGACGCGAAGGCGACGCTGGCCACCGCGGCGGCCAAGCTGGCCGACCTCAAGGACTCCGACGACGGCTCGTCGGTGGCGGACGCCCAGATCGCCGCCGCGGCCGCCCAGGTGGACGTGGCCACGGCCGCGGTGACCACCGCGACCACCGCGCTGGACGACGCCACCCTGGTGGCACCCGCCGCCGGGTTGGTGACCAGCGTCGGCGTCGAGGTCGGCGACCGGGTCACCGGCACCGGCTCGTCCAGCTCGTCGGCCGCGGCACCCGCCGCCAGCTCGAGCTTGAGCTCGAGCAGCACGTCCGCCGCCTCGTCGAGCGCAGCCTTCGTCATCGTGGGCACGGATGCCTACGAGGTCAGCCTGAGCGTCAGTGACGCCGACGTGGCGAACGTCGCCGTCGCCGACCAGGTGGAGATGACCTCCGACGACCTGACCGGCACGGTGTTCGGCGTCGTCGAGTCGATCGGCCTGCTGTCCACCTCCACCGGCGTGGCCGCCTACCCGGTGGTCGTCCAGGTGACGGGCGACGTGAGTGCGCTGCACGACGGCGTCGCGGTGGACGCGTCGATCATCTACGAGCGGCGCACCGACGTGCTCACCGTCCCCAGCGCCGCGATCACCACCAACGACGACGGCACCACGACGGTGACGAAGGTCGCCGCCGACGGCACGACGTCCGTGGTGACGGTCACCGTGGGCGAGGTGTCCGGCACGATGACGGAGATCACCGCCGGCATCGCCGAGGGCGACGAGGTGCAGGTGGTCACCTACGTCCGCACCGGCACCGGCACGGGCTCCGGCAACGACCAGCAGCCCGACTTCTCGCAGTTCGATCCGAGCCAGCTGCCCGACTTCGGCAACGGGCAGTTCCCCGGCGGCCAGCTGCCCCAGATGGGCGGCAACTGATGACGGAGGCGATCGCGACCGAGCTGTTCGGCCCGATGGCTCCCGGCACCTCGGGCGACACCGACGGGCCGGTGATCGACCTGGTCGGCGTCGGCAAGACGTACGCCACCGGCAGCATCGAGTTCGAGGCGCTGCGGGACGTGAACCTGCAGATCGAGTCCGGGGAGTACGTGGCGATCATGGGCCCCTCCGGGTCCGGCAAGTCGACCCTGATGAACATCCTCGGCTGCCTCGACGTGCTGACGGTCGGCACGTACCGGCTGGCCGGCGAGGACGTCTCCGAGCTCGACGAGATCGAGCTGGCGCACATCCGCAACCGCCGCATCGGCTTCGTCTTCCAGCAGTTCAACCTGCTGCCGTCGTTGTCCGCCTGGCGCAACGTCGAGCTGCCGCTGCTGTACGCGAACGTGCCGGCCGCGGTGCGCAAGGACCGCGCGATGGCGGCGTTGAGCCGCGTCGGGCTCGCCGACCGCACGGCCAACCGACCCGGTGAGCTGAGCGGCGGCCAGCAGCAGCGCGCCGCCGTCGCCCGTGCCATCGTCGGCGACCCCGCGATGATCCTGGCCGACGAGCCCACCGGCAACCTGGACTCGGTGTCCACCGCCGACGTGCTCGCCCTGTTCGACGAGCTGCACGGCCAGGGCCGCACCGTGGTGCTCATCACGCACGAGCTCGAGGTCGCCGAGCACGCGCGGCGCATCGTCCGCGTGCGCGACGGGCGGATCTGGTCGGACGAGGTCAACGCCCACCCGCGCTCGGCGCGGTTCGGCGAGGGCGGTGCCCTGTGAGCTGGATGCAGAGCCTGCACACCGCGTGGTCGGCCGTCCGGTCGCACGCGATGCGCTCGGCGCTGACCGTGCTGGGCATCCTCATCGGCATCGCCGCGGTGATCCTCACCGTCGGCCTGGGCCTCGGCTCGCAGCAGGACGTCTCGGCGGAGATCAGCTCGCTGGGCTCCAACCTGCTCATCGTCACGCCCGGGTCGTCCACCAGCTCGGCCGGGCTGCGCGGCGGCTTCGGCTCGAGCGCCACGCTCAAGCGGTCCGACGCCGAGGCGCTCGCCTCGTCGGTGAACGCGCCGGACATCGGCGCCGTCGCCGCGGAGAAGTCCACCTCGTTGTCCCTGGTCAGCGGCGACACGAACTGGACCACGACGGTCACCGGGACCACCGCCTCGTGGCTGGACGTGCGCTCCCGGGAGCTCTCGGTGGGCACGTTCCTGACCGCCGAGGACGAGTCGAACCGCTCGACCGTGGTCGTGCTGGGCTCGGACACCGCGACCGAGCTGTTCGGCACGACGAACGTCGTCGGCCAGGTCGTGACCATCTCCGACATCCAGTTCACCGTGATCGGCGTGCTGGCCTCGGCGGGCTCCAGCGGCGAGGACAGCCTCGACGACCTGGCGGTCGTGCCGCTGTCGACCGCGGCGGAGAACCTCGTCGGCGGCTCGTCGCGCAACTCGGTGTCGAGGATCTACCTGCAGGCCGCGTCCACCGACCAGCTGTCGGCCGCCAACCAGGAGGCGGAGGCGCTGCTGCTCAACCTGCACTCGATCAGCAACGCCGACAGCGCGGACTTCAGCATCGCCTCGCAGGAGTCGCTGGTCTCGACGGCCACCGCGGTCGCCCGCACGCTCACCGTGCTGCTCACCGCCATCGCCGCGCTGTCGCTGCTGGTCGGCGGGATCGGCGTGATGAACATCATGCTGGTCTCGGTGACCGAACGGACCCGGGAGATCGGCCTGCGCAAGGCCCTCGGCGCACCGCCGTGGGCGATCCGCCGGCAGTTCCTGCTCGAGGCGTCGATCCTCGGCCTGGCCGGCGGCCTGGTGGGGGCGGCCCTCGGCATCGTCGCCGCCCGCACGCTGCCCGGGGTGCTGGACTCGACGATCATCGTGTCGGGCGCCGCGGTGGCCGGCTCGGTGGTGGTCGCCGTCGGCATCGGCCTGGTGTTCGGCGTGTACCCGGCCACCCGCGCCGCCCGGCTCGCCCCCATCGACGCGCTGCGGTCCGAATGACCCGCGCACCCGCCCCCCTGCGTCGCCGGGCCGCCAGGCCCGACGACCCCACCGACTTCGCCCGCTCCAGCTCCCGAGGAGAACCTCCGATGACGTCCGTCCCCACCATCCCCCGCCCGGGCCGCACCTGGCTCGTCGTGCCTCTCGGCCTGGCGATCGCGCTGACCGTGGCCGCGTGCACCAGCAGCGAGGCCGCAGACCCGGCGACCACCGCAGCCACGCCGCAGGCGACCGCCGGCCCGCTGCAGGGCGCGCAGGGCGAGCTGCCCGGGGGCGGCGCGTCGGGCACCATCGCGTACGTCTCCGACGCGCTGCTGCAGGTGCAGGACAGCGACAGCCAGACCGCGGTGACCTGGACGGCGGACACCACGATCACCGCCCAGGTGGCCGCGACCCTGGCCGACGTGACGCCGGGGGTGTGCGTCGTCTCGACCACCGCGGCGACGGACGCCACGAGCAGCAGCAGCGCGGACTCCACGGCGACGACTCCGGCGACCACCGTTGCGGTCAGCGACGCCGTCGACGGCGCGTGCAGCATCGGCTCGTTCGGTGGCGGACTGGGCGGTGGCGGGATGCCGGACGGCGGGTTCCCCACGGATCTGCCCACCGACCTGGCCGGGGGGATGCCGACCGGCATGCCCGGCGACGGATCGATGCCGACGGGCCTTCCCTCGGGCGGCGCGATGCCCGGCGGCGGCGGCTTCGGGGGCTTCTCGGCCGGCCTGGTGACCGCGGTGGCCGCCGGCTCGATCACCGTGCAGTCGACGTCGCAGGACGGTACGACCACGTCGACGAGCATCGTCGTCGACGACGCGACCACCTACACGCGCACGGCGAGCGCCGATGCGAGCGCCCTGGTGGTCGGGGCGTGCGTGGTCGCGCGCGGCGAGGCCGACGACGCCGGCAAGGTCGCCGCGACCAGCCTGGCGGTCAGCCAGCCCGTCGACGGCTCGTGCACCACCCGGTCCGGCTTCGGCGGGATGGGCGGTCAGGGTGCACCTGGTGGTCAGGGCCGACCGGGCGCGGGTACCTCGGGGACGGCGTCCAATGGCTGACCGGACGCGGACCCGGACCCGGAAGCGGAACCGCCCGCTGTGGCGTCGGCCGCTCGCGGTCGGCGCGCTCGGCGCGCTCGTGCTCACCCTGGTGGGCGGCGGCGTCGCCTACGCCCTTGCCCAGGACAGCACGGGCCGGTACACCACGGCGACGGCCGCGCTGGGCACGGTCACCCAGACCGTCTCGGCGGTCGGCACCGTCGCCTCGGCCACGCGCTACGACGTCGCGTTCCAGGTGGCGGGCACGGTGGGCTCGGTCGACGTCGCGCTCGGCGCCGCCGTGACGGCGGGCCAGCAGCTCGCCTCGCTCGACACCACCTCGCTGCAGGACACCCTGGACCGGGCGGTCTCCACCCTGGAGGACGCGCAGCAGACCCTGTCCGACGACCTCGACGCCCAGACGAGCACGACCAGCACGACGAGCAAGACGAGCTCGACCAGCACGACCACCACGCCGCCCGCGTCGTCGACGGGCTCGACGGGCTCGACGGGTTCGACCGGCCCGACCGGTTCCACGGGCACGACCACCTCACCGGCGGTCACGGCGGCGATCCAGGCCGTCCGGGACGCCCAGGTCGCCCTGCTGGCCGCTCGCCAGACCGCGACGACGGCGCTCGCCACCAGCACGCAGGCGCTCGCGGACGCCCAGACCGCGTGCGCGACCCTGCTCGCGCTCGACCCGACGACCGTGGTGGCCGACCCGACGGACACGCCGACCGACGCTCCGACCGACACGCCGACCGAGGTCGCCACGACCGACGCCGCCGCCACCGGTTCGCCGACGGTCAGCGACACCCAGGCGCTCGTCGCCGCGTGCCAGGCCGCTCTGGCTGCGACGTCCACGTCGCAGAACGAGACGGCCACGGCTCAGAGCGCGGTCGAGGCTTCCGCCACGACGCTGGACGCGGCCGTCGCCGCGCTCCAGACCGCACTCGCCGCGCAGTCCGGCGGCACCGGAACCCCGACGACCACCCCCACCACCACCCCCACCACCACCCCGACGACCGCACCCACCACGACGACGACCACCCCCACGACCACGACCACCCCGACGATCACCGGGGCGACCGGCACGCAGGGCCTGACCTCCGGCGCCTCGTCCGCGGCCACGACCTCCGCGAAGCCGTCCGCGGCGGACATCCTCGCCGACCAGGCGGCGATCGACGCCGCCCAGGCGCAGGTGGACATCGCGACGGCCGACCTGGCGCGGGTGACGATCACGTCGCCGGTGGCCGGCACGGTCGCGCAGGTCGCCCTCGCGGCCGGCGACACGGTGCAGGCGTCGTCGTCGACGAGCGTGATCACCGTGATCGGCGACAACGGCTACGTCGTCAACCTCACGGTCCCGCTGGCCTCGGTGGACGTGGTCCAGGTGGGACAGGCCGCGGCCGTCACGGTGCCGAGCTCGAGCCAGACGCTCACCGGCACGGTCAGCAGCATCGGCGTCCTCGACGTGTCGTCCACCGCGACGCCCGAGTACGACGTCGTCGTGGCCCTGGACCCGACCGACGAGCCCCTGTTCGACGGCTCGTCCGCCCAGGTGGTGGTCACGGTCGCCGGCACCGGCGACGTGCTCACCGTCCCGACGTCGGCCGTGCACGTCGACGGGTCCACGGTCACCGTCCAGGTGCTCGCGGATGGCACCGTCACCGACGTCCCGGTCGAGCGCGGCGCCGTCGGCACCGAGCTGACCGAGATCACCTCCGGCCTGACGGCGGGTCAGGTCGTCGTGCTGGCCGACCGGGAGCAGGTGATGGAGAGCTCGAGCAGCACGTCGGGCTCGTCGTCGTCCGGGCTGCTGTCCGGCACCACGCAGCAGAGCGGCCTGACCGGGCAGTTCGGCGGGGGCGGCGGCGGCTTCGGTGGCCCTCCGGGCGGCTGATCGCGCAGGCGCTCGTGCTCGCGCAGTGCGTCGACCTGCTCGCGGCGGGTCTGCCGGCGGTGGCCGCGCCGACCGGCACAGGCGCCGCGTGACGTGACCGGTCTAGGCTCGCTGCCGCAGGTGCCGTTGCGGCGCGGCGGGAGCGGCCAGGAGGACGGGCGATGGGCGAGCAGGTGCAGGGGGCGCGGGCACGGGTGCTCGTCGTCGGCGGCGGTGTGATGGGCACGACGCTCATCTCGGCCGTGCTCAGCGCCGGCTGGCCGGCGCGGGACGTCGAGGTCGTCGAGAAGGACGAGGCCCGCGCCGAGGAGCTGCGGCGCCAGTACGGCGTGGCCACCAGCCGGTCGGGCGCGCGTGCCGCGCAGGTCGCGGACATCGTCCTGGTCGCGGTCAAGCCGGACGTCGTCGGCGAGGTGCTGGCCGAGATCTCCCCCAGCCTGCGCGGCGGCGTGCCGGTGATCAGCGTCGCGGCCGGCCTGCCGCTGGCGTTCTACGAGCAGCGGCTGCCCGACGGCATCCCGGTGGTGCGCGTCATGCCGAACACGCCGGCCGTGATCGGCAAGGGTGCGGCCGCGATCGCGGGCGGCACCGCCGCGAGCGAGAAGCACCTGGCCCTCGCCGAGACGATCCTCGCGGCCACCGGCCTGGTGGTCCGGGTGCCGGAGCACCAGCTCGACGCGGTGACCGCGATCTCCGGCTCCGGCCCCGCGTACGCGTTCTACCTCATCGACGCGATGGCCGAGGCGGGGGTGCTGCTCGGGCTGAGCCGCGAGCTGGCCACCCGGCTGGCCGTGGCCACCGTCGAGGGCGCGGCGGCACTGGCCGCGAGCACCGGGGAGCACCCGGTGGTGCTGCGTGAACGCGTGTCCTCGCCCGGCGGCACCACGGTTGCCGCGGTGCGCGAGCTCGACGCGCACGGCGTGCGGGCAGGCGTCGTCGCGGCAGCCACCGCGGCATGTGAGCGCTCGCGTGAGCTCGGCGCCGGCGCGGGTCGGCGCCGATCGTGACCGACGACGAGCTGACCGGCGGCCCCGGGCTCGCGGCGGGGCCGGTGCGCCCACCCGCGATGAGCGACGTCGCGCTGCTGGCGGGCGTGTCGCACCAGACGGTCTCCCGCGTGCTCAACAGTCACGTGAGCGTGCGGCCCGCCACGCGGGCGCGGGTGCTCGAGGCGATCGCCACGCTGGGCTACCGGCCGAACAGCGCCGCGCGCACCCTCGTGACGCGCCGCTCGCGGACGTTCGGTGTCATCTCGCCGGCGACGACCCTCTACGGCCCGACGGGAACCCTGGTCGGCCTCGAGCAGGCCGCCCGCGACGTCGAGCACATGGTGCTGGTGGCGATGCTGCGCCGCATCGACGCGACCACGGTGCACGAGGCGGTCGAGCACCTGCTGAGCCAGGGTGTGGACGGGCTGGTGATGGTGACGCCGACGACCGAGGCGATCGGGGTGCTCGCGGCCGTTCCGTCCTCCTTGCCGGTGGTGGTCGTGTCGTCCGGGGACCTCGGGCAGTCGGCCGGCCACCTGTACCAGGTCGCGGTGGACCAGCGTGGCGGCGCCCGCGCCGCCACGGAGCACCTGCTGGCCGGCGGCCGCCGCGAGGTGCTGCACGTGGCCGGGCCGCAGGACTGGTTCGACGCACGCGACCGGCTGGACGGCTGGCAGGACGCGTGCCGCGCCGCCGGCACCGCGGCCGACCTGCTGGTGCAGAAGGGCTGGTCGGCGCAGGAGGGCATGCAGGTGGGACGCCTGCTCGTCGAGCGCGGGCTCCCGGAGGCCGTGTTCGCGGCCAACGACCAGCTGGCCCTCGGCCTGCTCCACGCGCTGTGGGCGGCCGGGGTGCGGGTGCCCGACGACGTCGCGGTCGTGGGGTTCGACGACGAGGCGGGCGCCGAGTTCTACACCCCCGCCCTCAGCACGGTGCGCCAGGATCTGTCCGCGCTCGGCCGGCGCGCGGTGGACGTGCTGCTGGCCGCACTCGCAGGCGAGGAGCCGCCCGAAGGGCTCATCCCGGCCGAGCTCGTGGTGCGGGCGAGCAGCCTGCCGAAACCCACCCGCTGAGCGTCCCGCAGTGCCCCCGGACACGCGCCGCACACCCCCTCGCCAAGGGCAGGTTGTTAGCGTTAACATGAGACATCTTCGACGAGGAGGACATCAGTGTCAGTCGATACCCGCACCGCTGACACCGACAGCGACGCCGCGGAACGGCGCCTGCGGGACGACATCGTCGCCGGCCGGACCTCCCTGGGCATCGAGTTCGGATCGACGCGGATCAAGGCTTGCCTGATCGGCTCCGACCACCTGCCGGTCGCGACCGGCAGCCACGAGTGGGAGAACCAGCTCGTCGACGGCGTGTGGACCTACTCCCTCGACGCGGTCTGGACCGGCCTGCAGGGCGCGGTCGCGGCGCTGCTGGCCGACGTGGAGCGCCGCTGCGGCGTGCGGCCCACCACGCTGCGCGCCCTCGGGGTGTCGGCGATGATGCACGGCTATCTGCCGTTCGACGCGGCGGGTCAGCTGCTCGTGCCGTTCCGCACGTGGCGCAACACCTCGACCGGCGCGGCCGCGGCCGAGCTGTCGGAGCTGTTCGGGCACAACATCCCGCTGCGCTGGTCGGTCGCGCACCTGTACCAGGCCGTGCTCGACGACGAGCCGCACGTGCCCCGGGTCGCCTTCGTCACCACGCTGGCCGGGTACGTGCACTGGCGGTTGACCGGGCGGCGGGTGCTCGGTGTCGGTGACGCGTCGGGGATGTTCCCGATCGACCCGGCGACGAAGGACTACGACCGGGACCTGCTCGCGCGCTTCGACCACCTCGTCGCGGTCCGCCGGCCGGGCATGCGGCTCGCGGGGCTGCTGCCGCAGGTGCTGTGTGCGGGCGAGGAGGCGGGCGTCCTCACGCCGGCCGGTGCCGCCCTGCTCGATCCGTCCGGCACCCTCGCGCCGGGCCTGCCGCTGTGCCCGCCCGAGGGCGACGCCGGGACCGGCATGGTCGCCACCGGTTCCGTGGCACCGCGCACCGGGAACGTCAGCGCCGGCACGTCCATCTTTGCGATGGTGGTGCTCGAGCGGCCGCTGGCCGCCAGGCACCACGAGCTGGACGTCGTCACCACGCCGGCCGGGGACCCGGTGGCGATGGTGCACTGCAACAACGGCGCCAGCGAGCTGGACGCCTGGGCGGGCGTGTTCGGCGAGCTCGCTGCCGCGCTGGGCAGTCCGGCGACGCCGGACGAGGTCTTCGGCGCGCTGTTCCGCGCGGCGCTGGACGGTCCGGCGGACGGCGGCGGGCTGCTCGCCTACAACTACCTGGCGGGTGAGCCGATCACCGGGCTGCCCGAAGGCCGTCCGCTCGTGGTGCGCACCCCGGGCAGCACCCTGACCCTCGCCGCGTTCGCGCGGGTGCAGCTCTACGCCGTGTTCGGCACCCTGAGCCTCGGCATGCGCGTGCTGGCCGCGGAGGGTGTCGAGGTGGACGCGATGTTCGCGCACGGCGGCCTGTTCCGGACGGCGGGCGTGGCTCAGCGACTGCTCGCGGCGGCCATCGACGCGCCCGTGGCGGTCGGCCTCACCGCCGGGGAGGGTGGCGCCTGGGGCATCGCGGTGCTCGCCGCCTACTTGGACGCCGCCGCCGGGCAGGACCTGGGCACCTACCTGCGCACCCAGGTGTTCGCCGACGTCGACCTGGACGTCGTCGCGCCCGAAAGCGACGACGTCGCCGGGTACCAGGCCTTCCTGGAGCGCTACCGGGTCGGCCTGGCGATCGAGCGCGCCGCGATCGAGGCCTCCTAGTCCCGTACGACCTGAACGAGCACGTTTCACGACAGCACGCAGGAGGTGTCCGCATGACCACGAGCAGGCCGCTGGCCGACTACTCGGCGCAGGTCCGCGAGGAGGTCGCCCGCACCAGGGAGGTCGTCGCGCGCCTGCACGCCGAGCTGCCCCGCTGGGAGCTCGTCGTCTGGACCGCGGGGAACGTGTCCCAGCGGGTCCGCGTGCCGGCCTCGGACGGTGGCGCCGACGACGGCTCGGCCGACCTGCTGGTGATCAAGCCGTCCGGGGTGACGTACGACGAGCTGACGCCGGAGGCGATGGTCGTCACGGACCTGGAGGCGACGCTGGTGGACGGCGCGCGCTCGCCGTCGTCCGACACGGCGGCGCACGCGTACGTGTATGCGCACATGCCCGCAGTCGGCGGTGTGGTGCACACGCACTCCACCTACGCCACGGCATGGGCGGCGCGTGGCGAGGCGGTGCCCTGCGTGCTGACGATGATGGCCGACGAGTTCGGCGGGCCGATCCCGGTCGGCCCGTTCGCGCTGATCGGTGACGACTCCATCGGGCGCGGCATCGTCGGGACGCTGGCGGACGGTCGCAGCCGCGCGGTGCTGATGCGCAACCACGGCCCGTTCACCATCGGCAGGGACGGGAAGGACGCCGTCAAGGCGGCCGTCATGGTGGAGGAGGTCGCCCGCACGGTGCACATCAGCCGGCAGCTGGGCGAGCCGCTCCCGATCCCGCAGGACGACATCGACCGGCTCTACGAGCGCTACCAGCACGTCTACGGCCAGGGCGGCGGTTCCCGCATCCCACTGACCACCACCACGAAACGCACGGAGGACGAACGATGAGCAAGGCCTACGCCGACCGTGAGGTCTGGTTCCTCACCGGTAGCCAGGACCTGTACGGCGAGGAGACGCTTCGCCAGGTCGCCGAGCAGTCCCAGGTGGTCGCCCGGGCGCTGGACGCGTCCGACGACGTGCCCGCCGCCGTCGTGTGGAAGCCGGTGCTCAAGGACGCCGACTCGATCCGCCGCGCCATGCTCGACGCGAACTCCCGCGACGACGTGCTCGGCGTCGTGCTGTGGATGCACACCTTCAGCCCGGCGAAGATGTGGATCGCCGGCCTGGACGCGCTGACCAAGCCGTTGCTGCACCTGCACACGCAGGCGAACGTCGCGCTGCCGTGGGACAGCATCGACATGGACTTCATGAACCTCAACCAGGCCGCGCACGGCGACCGCGAGCACGCCTACATCGAGACCAGGCTCGGCATCGCCCGCACCACCGTGGTGGGCCACGTGTCGAACCCGGCCGTGACGGCCCGCGTGGGCACCTGGGTGCGCGCGGCCGCCGGCTGGGCCGCGACGCACGACCTGCGCCTGGTGCGGTTCGGCGACAACATGCGCTACGTCGCGGTGACCGAGGGCGACAAGACCGAGGCCGAGCACGTGTTCGGCGTGTCCGTGAACACCTGGGGCGTGAACGACCTGGCGGCCGCGGTGGACGCCGTCGACGAGGCGGCCGTGGACGCCCTCGTGGCGGAGTACGAGGACCGCTACGACGTGGTGCCCGAGCTTCGCTCCGGCGGCGACCGGCACGACTCGTTGCGTTACGCCGCACGCCAGGAGTCCGCGCTGCGTTCCTTCCTCGGTGAGCGGCGGGCCACCGCCTTCACGACCACGTTCGAGGACCTCGGCGCGCTGCGCCAGCTGCCCGGCCTGGCCGTGCAGCGGCTGATGGCCGACGGCTTCGGGTTCGGTGCCGAGGGCGACTGGAAGACGGCCGTGCTGGTGCGCGCCGCCAAGGTGATGGGCGCCGGCCTGCCCGGCGGCGCCTCGCTGATGGAGGACTACACCTACGACCTGACGCCCGGCCAGGAGTGCATCCTGGGCGCGCACATGCTCGAGATCTGCCCGTCGCTGACCACGTCGAGGCCGCGGATCGAGATCCACCCGCTCGGCATCGGCGGCCGCGAGGACCCGGTGCGGATGGTGTTCGACGTCGACCCGGGCGTCGGTGTCGTCGTGGCGCTGGCCGACCTGCGCGACCGGTTCCGCATGACGGCCAACGTGGTGGACCTCATCGAGCACCCGCCGCTGCCGCGCCTGCCCGTGGCCCGTGCCGTCTGGCGGCCGCGGCCCGACCTGGCGACCAGCGCGGAGTCCTGGCTGAGCGCGGGCGGGGCGCACCACACGGTGCTGTCCACCGCCGCCGGCGTCGAGGCCTTCGAGATCTTCGCGGACATCGCGCGCACCGAGCTGCTGGTGATCGACGAGTCGACGACCCGTCGTCAGTTCACCGACCGGCTGCGCTGGGGCCAGGCCTACCACCGGCTGGCCCGCGGCCTCTAGCCGTCCCGTGCTCCGCCCGTCGTCGCAGCGGGCGGAGCACGCGACCCCTCAACCGCTTGTGATCGAACTGTGATCTTCGAATACTTGCGGCGGGTAGGGATGTGAGCGTTAACATCAGACATCGCGCCGGCAGCGGCGCCCCGGCAGCCGGTGAGCATCGCCGGCCGGGCGAGCAGGGCTTTCTCAAGGAGGAGAAGAGCATGCAGAAGTCAAAGATCCGCTCCGGCGGGCTTGCGGCGTTCGTCGCCGTACTGGCCCTCGGGCTCGCGGCGTGCAGCAGCGGCGGCGGTTCCAGCACCACGACGACGACGGCCGCGGCCGGCGGCGGCGCTGGCGGTGGCGTGATCACCATCGGGTTCTCGCAGGTCGGCTCGGAGTCCGGCTGGCGTTCGGCCAACACCGACTCCATTAAGGGCACCCTGACGAAGGAGAACGGCTTCGACCTGAAGTTCTCCGACGCGCAGCAGAAGCAGGAGAACCAGATCTCGGCGATCCGCTCCTTCATCGCGCAGAAGGTCGACATCATCGCGTTCTCGCCGGTCGTCACCTCCGGCTGGGACCAGGTGCTCCAGGAGGCCAAGGACGCCAAGATCCCGGTCATCCTCACCGACCGCGCGGTCGACTCGAAGGACACGTCGCTCTACGTCTCGTTCCTCGGCTCGGACTTCATCCTCGAGGGCACGCACGCCGGCGACTGGCTGGTCAAGGACGTCGCTGGCAAGGACACCAAGGTCGTCGAGCTGCAGGGCACCACGGGCTCCGCTCCGGCGATCGACCGCCAGAAGGGCTTCGCGGACGCGATCAAGTCGGCGTCGAACATCAAGATCATCGACTCGCAGACCGGTGACTTCACGCGTGACGGTGGCAAGAAGGTCATGGAGGGCTTCCTCAACAAGTACCCGGGCGGCATCGACGTCGTGTTCGCGCACAACGACGACATGGGCCTCGGCGCCATGGAGGCCATCACGGCCGCCGGTCTCACCCCCGGCAAGGACATCAAGATCATCTCCATCGACGCCGTGCACGACGGCATGCAGGCCCTCGCTGATGGCAAGTTCAACTTCATCGTCGAGTGCAACCCGCTGCTCGGCCCGCAACTCGCGGACATCGCCAAGAAGGTCGTGGCCGGCGAGAGTGTCCCGGCGCGGATCGTGACCGAAGAGACGACCTTCACGCAGGAGCAGGCGAAGGCGGCGCTGCCGGACCGCAAGTACTGATCACCACTCCGGGATGACAGCCGTCGGGGCGGGGCCCTCCGGGACCCCGCCCCGACGCGCTGCCCGGGCCGGCACCAGCGACGGCAGGTCGCTGGCTTTCGGGGCCCGGCAGCGGCACGATCGAGCACACCACGGCACCCAGGTCCAGGTCCCTCAGGCCTGTGAGCCTGGCCGCCGGCCGACAGAGAGGTCGAGCATGACCGACGAACCGGTCGTGAAGCTGCGGGGCATCTCCATCGAGTTCCCCGGGGTGAAGGCTCTGCAGGACGTGGACTTCCGGCTGTTCCCCGGTGAGGTGCACGCCCTGATGGGCGAGAACGGCGCTGGGAAGTCCACCCTCATCAAGGCGCTGACCGGGGTCTACTCGGTGGACGCCGGAACGATCGAGGTTGACGGGCAGCAGGTGACGTTCTCCGGTCCCGCGCAGGCCCAGGCCCACGGGGTCAGCACCGTGTACCAAGAGGTCAACCTCTGCGACAACCTCAGCGTCGCGGAGAACGTCATGCTCGGCCACGAGCCGCGTCGCGGCGGCCGCATCGACTGGCGGGCCGCCCGGCGCGAGGCGCGGACGTACCTCGCACGCCTCAACCTCGACATCGACCCTGCCTCGTCGCTGTCCGCGCACTCGCTGGCGGTGCGGCAGCTGGTGGCCATCAGCCGGGCGATGGTCGTCGACGCCAAGGTGCTGATCCTCGACGAGCCGACCTCGTCGCTGGACGCCCAGGAGGTCGAGCAGCTGTTCGGCGTCATCCGTGGTCTGCGCGACTCGGGTGTGGCGATCCTGTTCGTCTCGCACTTCATCGATCAGGTCTTCACGATCAGCGACCGGATGACCGTGCTGCGCAACGGGCGCCTGGTCGGCGAGTACATGACGGCCGACCTGACCCGTCTGGACCTCGTCTCGAAGATGATCGGCGGCTCCCTACGGGTTCTGGAGAGCCTGGAGGAGGCGCCCAAGCGCTCGGTCGCGGAGCGGGCCGACGCCACGCCCTACCTGCGTGCGATCGGGTTGTCCCGCCGGGGCGGCGTCGAGCCGTTCGACCTCGACCTGTACGAAGGCGAGGTGGTGGGTCTGGCCGGACTG
>Ga0302264_1000060_pt1 | contig 28677 bp, 20 predicted proteins | sample II_Fen_N3_4_FD_194563 | JGI IMG/M metagenome (GOLD analysis project Ga0302264, IMG submission 194563) | Peat permafrost microbial communities from Stordalen Mire near Abisko, Sweden - II_Fen_N3_4 | ecosystem: Environmental > Terrestrial > Soil > Wetlands > Permafrost | place: Sweden: Abisko... | reverse complement strand
CTAGATTGGATCGACGGATGGTACAACTCCACCCGCAGACACACCACGCTCGGTGGCTGCAGCCCCATCGAGTTTGAAGCAAAAATGGCTGCTTAACCATGTCCGCCCAGAGGGGGACGGGTCAGTTAATCTGTTCAAAGATGAATCACTTCGCAAAAAATGGTTTTGGAGAGATGTTCTTGAAGAGCAAGCAGATCGCGACGAGTGGAATCTTATCAGATTTGCCTCACGAAGCATGCCGATTCAGATTCCTTGCAGCAAAGTGTCTCGTTGGCAGCAGATTACTTTAGAAACATGCAAGAATTGAAGGGTGCAATCATGAACTGCATTAAATTTTTTCTATTCGTTTTTGCGAGCATCGTTCATTCGCAGATTGAATTCGTACAAACCTATCCAGGGAAATATACGCCACCCGCAACGCCATTATGGGGAGTGATCCACACCACAGCTGCGGATACAACATCAGACAAGTCCGTTAAAAATATCAGCACGAAAACGCTCACATTCTTTAGAGCAAGTCTGCGAATCGTCTCTCCTGGCCTTGAGGGGGAATGGGGTACCAGCATCAACCTGAATGCGGGTTATAATAATGCTGCATCCTGGGATATTGGGGGGCACAAGACGCAATTTGCGTACACCATTCTTTATGAAGATGAACCTTCGCCTGAAGTCATCTTGCATCCACAGGAGCAAGCGCGTCTGTCGCTTCCTTCGCTTGGTGAATGCAATTGGCTTATGGTGTGCAAGAAAGACACGACAGTGAAGCCTCCTGTCTATTATTACACCTACAACACGGCCAAGGATGTCGACACTCTCGACGCCCGCCTTGGCTTGTACTGGTATGACAGCCTATGGACTGTGGACAGCGCCTTCATCGATTGCCGCATCGAATTCAATCGAGGCAATAAATTCGTGGAGCGCATCCTTCCGCGCTCCTCTACGGCAAGCGCCCTGCAGCTCCAGAGCATTCCCGGCGGCTGGAGCGTGGCCTCGGGAACCGGCTGGAGCCTGGTCGATGCCCAAGGTCATGCGCTGCCTCTGCGGCAGGAACCCATGGGCGATGGCCTGCGACTCATGCCTGTAGGCTCCCGGCGTGGCATCGGCATCCTGCGAAGCCGCGAAGGGCTCACCTATCGCGTGTTCATGGGGATGTGACACCGGGCGCATCTTGACCCGCACGCGAACGTCCGCCCCGGTTCCCCGGAGCGGACGTTTTTTTGACAGAATCTGTCCGTACAGGAATCAGGCCATCGCGGCCAGGTCCTCCTCCACCGTGTTGATGCCGCGCAGCCCGAAGGTCTCCACTAGCACCGTGGCCACGCCGGGGGACAGGAAGGCCGGCAGGGTGGGCCCGAGGCGGATGTTCTTCACGCCCAGGTGCAGGAGGGCCAGCAGGACGATCACGGCCTTCTGCTCGTACCAGGCGATGTTGTACTCGATGGGCAGGTCGTTGATGTCCTCGAGCCCGAAGACCTCCTTGAGCTTGAGCGCGGTGACGGCAAGGCTGTAGGAGTCGTTGCACTGGCCGGCGTCCAATACGCGGGGGATGCCGCCGATGTCGCCCAGGTCGAGCTTGTTGTAGCGGTACTTGGCGCAGCCTGCGGTGAGAATGACAGTATCTGTCGGCAGTTCCTTGGCGAAGTCGGTGTAGTAGGAACGCTCCTTCTGGCGGGCGTCGCACCCGGCCATCACCACGAACTTCTTGACGGCGCCCGACTTCACGGCCTCCACCACGGGGCCCGCGAGCTTCAGGATCTGGTCGTGGGCAAAGCCCCCGAGGATCTCGCCTTGTTCGATTTCGATCGGGGCGGGGCAGGTCTTGGCAAGCGCGATGATCTCGGAAAAGTCCTTCGATCCGTCGGCCTGCTTCTCGATGTGGCGGTAGCCCGGAAAGCCCGAGGCGCCGGTGGTGAAGACCTTGTCGGCATAGGTGGCGGTGCTGGGCGGGGGCACGATGCAGTTGGTCGTGAAGAGCACCGGCCCCTGGAAGCTGGTGAACTCCTTGTGCTGCTGCCACCAGGCGTTGCCGTAGTTGGCCACGAGGTGCGGGAACTTCTTGAGGCCGGGGTAGCTGTGGGCCGGGAGCATCTCGCTGTGGGTGTAGATGTCGATGCCGGTGTCCATCGACTGCTCCAAGAGCAGCTCGAGGTCCGCGAGGTCGTGACCCGACACCAGGATGCCGGGGCGGGTCCCGACGCCGATCTTCACCTTGGTCATCTCGGGGTTGCCGAAGCGTCCGGTGTTGGCGGCATCCAGCAGGGCCATCGCGGTCACGGCCTTCTCGCCGGCCTCCAGCACCAGTGCGGTGAGGGTGGCTCCGTCCAGGCTGTTGTCGAGGGTGGCGGAGAGGCCCTTCTCCATGAAGGCGTCCAGCGAAACGTCGAAGGCCTTGAGCTCGGCGGCGTGGTGGAGGTAGGCGGCCAGGCCCTTGAGCCCGTAGGTCAGCAGTTCGCGCAGGGAGCGCACGTCCTCGTTCTCGGTGCGCTTGACGCCCAGGGCGGCGGCCACGTTCACGGCCTCGTCCACCGAGGCGACGCTGAAGACGGCGGCATCGGATCCGGCAAGCGTTGAGATCGCCTCGCGCTGGGCGCACAGCTCCTTCAGCGCGGCACGCAGGGCAAGCCCTTCCTGGATGCGGGCAAAGATCGCGGCATCGTCGAAGTTGGCGTTGGTGATGGTGGTGAAGAGCGCCGTGCGCAGCCACTCGGCGGTCGCGGCGGGCAGATCGCCCTGGGTGCGGGCGGCGGCAGCGAACGCGGCCACGCCGCGGGCGACATGCACGAGCACGTCCTGGAGGGCGGCGGTGGTGGCGGTCTTGCCGCACACGCCCTGGATCTCGCAACCGATTCCCTTGGAGGCTTCCTGGCACTGGTAGCAGAACATCGACATCGAAGATCCTTTCTCGCTCCCCTCGTTCATCGGGCGGGAGCCTCGGTCCTGTGGAGCCAAGGATTGTCGCCTTGGTTTATATAAAGATAAGGATATCCAAATAAAAAGCAAGATCAGGATGCGCTTATCCTTAATGTGGATGTGGGATGTCCGGATGCGCTGAACGGGGCACAAGCACGGGAGGGACAATGCGGTTGCGCGGGATGCGCCACCATCGCACCGAGTCGATGGGGCGATGTCGCGGAAGTGGCGGCGCGTGACGCGGCGCGCCAGGGATGCCGCCCGGAGGGCCAAGACCCCGCAGGCGTGCACGCTGTTGTGCGGGCACGCCGAGGAGGCTTGGCAGGCAGCCCGGCCCGGGCGAAGCCGGGGGGCGCCCTAACCTCGGCGCAGCACCAGGATGGGTACCTCGGAGGGAGCGAACAGGCGCAGCGGCGGTCCCCAGAATCCCGCGCCCCGGCTGGTGAACACGCGCACGTCGCCCAGGACGGCGAAGCCCTCGTTCATGGGCTGCTGCAGGCGCACGAGGTGGTGGAAGGGCCAGATCTGGCCGCCGTGGGTGTGGCCCGAGAGTTGGAGCGCGATGCCCTGCCCCTGGGCCTGGAAGACGCTGCGCGGCTGGTGGGCCAGCAGGAGGCGCACGCCCTGGGGGGCGGACGCGAAGGCCTTGGCGACATCGGAGCCCTCGTGGGGAGGGAACTTGCCTTGGTTGTAGTCGGTGATGCCGCCGATCACAAGCGATGAGGTGCCGCGCAGGAAGCTCACGTGGGAGTTGGTCAGCGGCACGAAGCCCAGGCGCAGGACTTCCCGGCCCCATTCGGTCAGGCCCGAATAGGCCTCGTGGTTCCCGGTGACGAACAGGTGCGGGGCCTGCAGGCGGGAGAGCGGCTCGACCGAGGAGCTCAAGGCCGAGACGGGGCCGTCGGCCAGGTCCCCGGTGTGCACGACCAGATCGGGATGGGCGGCGTTCACGCTTGCGACCAGGCTCTCGCACCAGGAGCGGCCCAGCAGCGTGGAGATGTGGGTGTCGGTGATGTGGGCGATGCGGTAGCCGTCGAACTCGGGCGGGAGCGAGGGAATGCGGACCTCGACCTCGTGGACCTCGGGGGCCTTCAGAGCCTGGAAAATGGCCCAGACACCGCCCAGGAGCGCGACGCCCAGGAGCAGGCGGCGGACCGCCAGGATCGCGGCGGCCGGGAGCGGCAAGGACAGTTTCTGACAAATCAAGGAGAGGAGCGCGACGGCGTCGCCGGCAAGCGTCGCGGTCAGGAGCAGCAGGGCCAGTCCCATCCAGGTGTAGCCCACGAAGACTACGGCGCGCACGGGCTGGCTCGAACTGCCGGTGTGGGCCAGGAAGAGGGCGGCCAACATCGATATGGCAAGGCTAGCCAGCAGCGGGAAGACCGCCGGGCGCGACAGGACCTGGAGCGAGACCAGGCGGGCGCCCAAGTAGAAGTGGATGCCGCCGAAGACGGTGATCACCACGGCAAGCATCAGGAGGATGCGGGGGAGGCTCATGGGGCGACCTTCGCGGGCTTGCCCAGCGCCTCGAGGTGCTTGAACTCCTGCGGGGTGACGGGACAGACCGAGAGGCGCCCCTGGCGCAGCAGGGCCATCTCAGTGAGGGCCGGGTCGGCCTTGATGGCCGCGAGGGAGATCGGGTTCCGGAAGGCCTTCAGGGGCTTCACCCGCACGGCGGACCAGTCGCCGTCCTTGGCGGTCTCGTCGGGGAAGTGCTCCTCGACCACCTCGCACACGCCCACGATCTCCTTGCCCGAGATGCTGTGGTAGAAGAGGCAGGCGTCGCCCCGCTTCATGGCGCGCAGGTTGTTGCGCGCCTGGTAGTTGCGCACGCCGTCCCAGGTGCCGACGCCCTCGCGCACGAGGTCGTCCCAGGAGTAGGTTTCGGGTTCGGATTTCACCAGCCAGTGTTGCATAGCCCTGCAAGCTACATGGCCGCAGGCGGATCGGGAGGATGGTTCGTGGACCGCAAGTCCACGGGCACGGAGGAAAGTCATTCCGGCGGCGGGGCCGCGGAGGTATCCTGTACCCTGTGGTGGATCTCGGACAGACTCTCGATTACCGCTCCTGGCTCAAGGACCTCTACGAGGAGCGCAAGGCGCAGGACGCCTTCTTCTCGTGGCGCTACCTCGCCGGTCGGCTGGGCGTGGACGCCAGCTACCTGCTGCGGGTGGCCCAGGGAAGCCGTCATCTCTCGGAGGATGCCCTCGAGAAACTGGCGACCTTCGCCGGCCTGAAGGGGCGCGACCTGGAGATCTTCCGGGCCCTGGCGGCCTTCAACCGGGCGCGCGGCTCCCGGGAGCAGCAGGAGTGCTTCCGCCGCCTCCAGGAACTGCGCTCGCCGGGCCTTGCCACCATTCCCGACGACCACGTGGAGTTCTTCCGCAAGTGGTTCCCGGTGGTGGTGCGCACGCTGGGAGGTCTGACAGGATTCGTCGACGATCCGAAATGGATCGCCTCGCGCCTGGATCCCTCCATTCGGCCCGAGGAGGCGCAGCAGGCCGTGGAGCTGGTGAAGCGGCTGGGGCTCCTGCGGCAGGGCCCCGACGGCCGCTGGGAGCTGGCCGATCCGTTCCTCAGCGCGGCGCCGGGGATGGACCCCTCGGTGATGCGTGCCTTCCAGAAGCAGATGATCGGCCTGGCGGGCGAGAGCCTGGACCGGCATCCTCCGGCGCTGCGCGACATCACCACCCTCACCCTGGCTTTGGATCTCGACGACCTTCCCGAGGCCCGCGAGCGTCTGCGCACCCTGCGCGAGTCCCTGCTGCGGCTGTCGGGGGAGAATCCCGCGCCGCGGCAGGTGTACCAGCTCAACCTCCAGCTCTTCCCCCTCACGCACATCCCGGAAGGCGAACGTCAGGTGAAGAAGGCGCGCCGCAAGGTGGCGGGACTGGCCCTGGCCTTGCTGGGCGGCGCAGGCCTTGCCGCCTGCGGGAGCGAGTTGGCGGGCGGCAGCGGGATCGAGACGGGGAACTACCTGACGGTCCAGGTTGCCGATGGCCAGGGCAAGGCGGTCCAGGGCGCGGTGGTGCGCCGCATCCCGACCTCCGGATGGGCCGGGCGGGTGCGCACGGCGGGAACACCGGTGCTGGACAGCGCCGTGACCGACGCCTCCGGTGCGGCCCGGTTCGCGGTCCGGGCGGGCGGCGAGGACGACCGCTTCGAGGGCCAGTCCGATTCGCTGCTGGGCTGGACCACGGCCCAGGGGAAGAGCGCCATGGCGGTGAGCCTGGCCGGTATGCGCTGGACGGAGCTGGGCTTCGATTCGGCGGCGCCGGCGCAGGTGTGGGCGCAGCACACGAGCCTGCGGGCCGCGGTGGAGCAGGGGCGCGCCCGGATACGCCTGCCTTCGGGCGTCGCGAGCGCGCTGGTGGGCTTCGGGACCGGGGCGGTGCGTCCCGTCGGCGAGGTCGCGGGAATGACGGATTCCGTCAAATTGCGCTGGGAGCCGGGACGCTTTCCGGTGGACGACTTCGAAGGCGGACTGGTGCGCACGGTGCCCGGCCGGCTGGTCGGGGGCGGGGAGTGGTCCTTCGCGGGATCCTCCGGTACGGCCACGGGCAGCCGTTTCCTGCCGGCGGGAGTGGAGAACGACCACAGCCTTGCCATCGGGCCGGCGGACTCGTCGTGGTCCGGGCGCAGCGTGCGCCTGGGCTATTCCGTGGCCTTGGGCGGCGTGGTGCAGAACCTGGGGGTGCGTTTCCGGTTCGGCAAGGACACCGTGTCGGGGCATGACCTGAGCTGCCTGGACTCGGTGGTCTTCATGGCGCGGGGCAGCGGGAACATCTACCTGCGGACCTGGCTTCCTGCCGGTCTGGATTCCTTGAGCACCGGCATCTCGTTCGTGCCCACCGCAGGGTGGCAGCGCCACAGCCTGGCGACCGGCGCTTTCTGGTGGGGCAATGCGACTCCGGCCCTTCTCAAGGATCTGGTCGGCCTCGAGTTCTGGGCCGTCAATTCGGGGGAGCTTTGGCTGGACGACATCGAGCTCAAGGGATGCGACCTTGGTGAGGTCTATCCGGAGCTGGGACCGTAGGGCCGGAAGGGCGAAGACGAGAAAGACCTCCTGCAGCGCGGGAGGCCTTTTCCTTTGCGGCAGGGATGCCGGCCTTTGGCCCAAGACCCCGCAGCGGCGAACCGGCCCTCGTCCTCTGGCGGAGAGGGGGCGGGTGAGGTGCGAGGAGGCTTGGCAGGCAGCCCGACCGCGCGGCACGCGCGGGGCCGCCCCGGTGTGCAGGAAGGGCTAGCGCTTGACCGGCTTCACGCGGCTGGCGCACTCCTTGGCGCGGCTGCGGGCCGTCTCGATGTCGTCGGCGGTGCAGACGGCCACGCCCATGCGGCGCTTGAGGAAGCTCTCGGGCTTGCCGAAGAGGCGCAGGTCGGATTCGGGGACCTTGAGGGCCTCGTCCACGCCTTCGAAGGCGATGCCTTCGGCCTCGATGCCGCCGTAGATCACGGCGCTGGCGCCGGGGCGGATCTGGGTGGTGTCCACCGGCAGGCCCAGGATGGCGCGGGCGTGCAGCTCGAACTCGGACAGACGCTGGGTGCCCAGCGTGACAAGGCCAGTGTCGTGCGGACGGGGGCTCACCTCGGAGAACCAGACGGTGTCTCCCTTCACGAAGAGCTCCACACCGAAGAGGCCGCGGCCTCCCAGCGCGACGGTCACCTTGTCGGCGATCTCGCGGGAGCGCTCCAGGGCGGCCGGGGACATGGGCTGGGGCTGCCAGCTTTCCACGTAGTCGCCGTCCTTCTGGACGTGGCCCACCGGGGCGCAGAAGAAGGTCTCGGTCCCGCCCGAGGCGCCGACGGCGCGCACGGTGAGCAGGGTGATCTCGTACTCGAAGTCCACGAAGCCCTCGACGATCACGCGGCCCGAGTTCACGCGTCCGCCGGCGGCGGCGTAGTCCCAGGCGGCCTGGACCTCGGCGGCCGAGCGGACCACCGACTGGCCCTTGCCCGAGGACGACATGACGGGCTTGATCACGCAGGGGTAGCCGATGCCGGCGTCGATGGCCGCCTGCAACTCGGAGAGAGAGCTTGCGAAGGCGTAGGGCGAGGTGGCGAGTTTCAGCTCCTCGGCGGCCAGGCGGCGGATGCCCTCGCGGTTCATGGTCAGCTGGGTGGCGCGGGCGGTGGGGATCACGGTGCACAGGCCGTCGGCCTCGATGCGACCGAGCTCCTCGGTGGCGATGGCCTCGATCTCCGGCACGATGAAGTGCGGCTTCTCCCGGAGCACCAGGGCGCGGATGGCGGCCGCGTCGGTCATGTCGATGGAATGGGCGCGGTGGGCCACCTGGTGCCCAGGGGCGTTGGGGTAGCGGTCCACGGCGATCACTTCGCAGCCCAGCCGCTGCAGGGCGATGATGACTTCCTTGCCCAGCTCTCCCGCACCCAGGGTCATGACGCGGGTGGCGGTGGGAGAAAGCGGCGTTCCGATCTTCATGGCTGGGCTCCGTGGCAAAGTGAGACCTGCAACATAATTCCAGGTGGCGGGATGCGGTCGCCGGGCTTGTCGGTGTAGATTGGAGGGGCGATGTCCACACATGAAACCGCCCATTTCTCCGCTTCCGGATTCCTGTCGCCGCGCGCGGCGGACCCGGACGCGCTGCGGTGGATCTCTCCCCATGCCTTCGCCAGCCCCGGCTCGAACATCCAAGGTCGCTTGGCCCTGCTCTTTCCCGGGACGGGAGGCCGGCCCCGCGACTACCGGGCGATGGTCGACCACGCGGCGGCACTGGGCTACCATGCCCTGGCCCTGAGCTATCCCAACGACGTGTCGATCAACGAGATGGCCGGCGAGGACCCGGACGCCCACCTTCCGCTGCGGCTGGACCACTGGGACGGCCGGAACCGGACCGGGTTCGTTGCGCTGGATGCGGGCGAGGCGATCCTGGACCGCCTGGTGCTGGCGCTGGGGAAGCTCGCGCTCCAGTACCCCGAGCAGGGATGGGACGCCTATTTGACAGATCCTGTCTTGAGACAGGATCTGTCGAATCCAGGGGTGCGCGAGGGGCTGGAGGGACGCGTGCGCTGGGATCGCGTGGCTGCCCTGGGGCACTCGCTCGGGGCCGGTTACGCGGCCCTGGCGGCCACCCGCCATGCGCTGGACCGGGTGGCGGTGATCGGCTGGGCAGACTGGTGCCGCTGGAGCGGCGCACTCGCGAGCTGGACCCTGGCGATGGACGACCTTCCCACGCCGGAATCCCGGCGCTTCGCGCTGGTCCACGAACGCGACGAGATGGTTCCGTGCGGGGTGGCGACCAGGGTGGCCGCTTCCTTCTGCGGGAACGGCAAGCGCGCCATGGTCGAGTCGGGCACGCTTCCCTGGGACGGGGCGCGGCTCCTCTCCACCGACTTCGATCCGGTTACGGAGCGGCCCTCCGCAGCGCCTTGCCACAACTGCCTGGCCCTGGACATCTGCACCCCGCGTTGGCCCGACGGCAGCGCCGTGCTCGAGGACGCCTGGAGCTGGATGCTCACGGGGAGCGGAGCATGACCGAACTCGTCCGGATCTGGCTCAAGTTCTTCGTCCTGCTGGCGCCCTTCTTCGCCCTGTCGATGTTCGTGCTCTACACGGCCGACCGCAGCGCCCCCCAGCGGCGTACGCTTGCGCTCAAGGTCACGGCGGCGGCCTTCGGGGTGTGCCTGGCGCTCTTCTTCCTGGGGGATGCGCTGTTCCAGGTCATGGGGATCACCATCGATTCGTTCCGGGTCGGAGCCGGCGTGCTGCTCTTCCTCTCGGCGGTGGGGCTGGTCCAGGGGACGGGCGGTTCCCTGGCGCAGGAGGAGGACATCGCCGTGGTCCCGCTCGCGGTCCCCATCCTGGTGGGGCCGGCGACCACCGGCGCCGTCCTGATCATGGGTGCCGAGGCCGTCACGGCGGCGCAGAAGCTCGTTGCCTTGGCGGGCCTCTTCGCCGCGGTCCTCTCGGTGGGCGCGATCCTGCTGATGGCCGATCCCATCGAGCGCCTGATCAAGCGCCGCGGCATCGTGATCCTCAGCAAATTGACAGGACTTGTCCTGTCGGCCCTGGCCGCGCAGATGATCTTCGGCGGAGCCAGGCACCTGCTGGGGATGGGGGGATAGTCACAGCGAGATCGAGGCGCTCCAGCGCAGGCGGCGCAGGTCGGAGGTCTCTTCCCAAGGCACGGAGACTCCCACGCTCCAGTTGCCGGAGAGGTTGCCGAAGGTCAGGGCCGTTGCGGAGATGGATAGGTCCATGCTGCCTCCGGCCCGTACGTTGCCGGGAAACGGGGAGCGCAGGCCAGCAAGCTCGATCCCGTTGCGCTGGAGGAGGCTTGAAGAGGTCGCGCAGGAAGGTGTGAGCGACGACCCGAGTCGCGAGCGGGGCTCCAACGCCAGTCTCGGTCCGACGGTGAGCAGGGGCGAGACGAGCACGAGCTTCCGGCTGCCGAGGGATGCCAGTTGCAGCGGAGGCAGGGGCAGGGGCACTCCTGCGGCGAGCCCGCTCGATGCGCTGCCTCGGGGGGAGATGAGACGATCCGGCACGGACCAGGAGCCGTCGGTGGTCCAGTCGAGCAGGACGCGTCGCCGGACATTGGTGACCAGGCGCAGGTGCGCGGCGTAGCTCGTGTAGTCGATCCCGATCCCCATCAGGCTGGAGGGGCGCGGCCAGACGCGTGCGAGGCTCAGCTGGCCCGAAACGCCTTCCCAGGGGCCGTAGCGCCCTGGTTCCAGGTCCTGGTAGGCCAATCCGGCGGCCGCCAGGCTGGTCTCGAGCAGGGTCAGGCTGTAACCGTTGCTGCGCGTCGTTCCGATGCCGTTGCGCTGGTGCTGCCACAGGGCGAAGCCGTAGGCATGGGGCGTGAACTGCTGGAGGATCTGTGCAGAGAAACCGTAGCCGGTCACGACAGGGAGGGTGTCCTCGTCGAAGGTGTCGTCCGAATCCGTCGCGGCATGGCGGATCTGCAAGGGCAAGGCCTCTTCCCAGGCCTGGAGGGAGAGGATGGGCGCGTGGGCTGTCGAGGTGATGCCCAGGGAAACGGCATGCCCCGAGGCATCGCCGCGAAAGGGACGGACAAGTTCCGCATCCACGCTGGCCTGAAGATCGTCCCGCGCATCCCCCAGGAGCATGCCGGCGCCGGCGACCCATTGCTGGCCGAGCGTGAAGCGACCAATGCTGTCGGTCGTGGAGCGATACCCGGCCGAGAGTCCCCAAGCCATGATCTCGGGGAGTGCGAAGGGAAGGGGACGAAGGCGCGATCCGGAATCCGCGAACGTCAGGGAAGGCAGGGAAACTGCTGAATCGGACGGTTGCGGCGGGGGACGCCGCGGGCGGGAGGGGAGCATGCGGGCCAGCAGTCCTTCCTTGCGGTATTCGCCGACCAGCAGGGAATCGCCGACGGGAAACGGCGTGAACAGGCCTCCGCAGGCTTCTGCCATGATCGTGACCTGTTCCTGGTCCAGACGGGCGGCAGCCCAGCGGCCGTCGGACGGCGTGGAGAGCCACAGATGACCATCGGCCCAGAGCGGGTCCTTGGCTTCCCGATCGGGATGGATGGCACCGAGCCAGCCCGAGTCTTCCTGCCATCTCAGGATGCGGTAGCCGACGGAGGACATCACGGTCAGCCAAAGTTCGCCTTCCGGGGAGCTTGCGATCTGGACGGGGCTTCCTGCGGGAGGATTCGGCAGTCGTCGGATCGCCTTGCCTTGGGCATCCAGCTGCTCGATGATGGCATGGCCGCTGTCGCGGCGCACGATCACAAAGTCGCCCCCGAAGGCAGTTCCGTCGACGACGCGGCTGCGGGTGGTGATCCGGCGCCAGGTCCGGGTCGGGATGGAGTATTCCCACAGGTCGTTGATGCGGTCGCGGTTGGGCTGGAGATCCTGCCGCACCGCAAGCAGGCGGTTCTTCTCGGGGGTGAGATGGATGCGGCCCTCGATGTCCTCGGCGAGGAACTTGGCATTCCGCCCGTCCGTCTCCCAGAGTTCCAGTTGGGCGTAGTCGTTGGCATGGCTGGAAAGGAGCCAGCGTTGCGTCCCGATGGCGACAGGGGAGGTCTGGACCGTCCACGTCGCGGCCTTGGCGGGTTCCAGCAGCACAGGCGCGCTTTGGGACGGAAGCTGCTTGGAGGCTTGGCGCAGGCCGATGTCGGCTCTCCATGCCGCCAGCGCCTTGGGGAAATCCATGCCCAAGCTGGCTTCGATGGCTTTACGCAAGGAGGAACGGCGCCCTTCATGCAGCAGGGTCGGGAAGTCGGCGCTTCCTTTGGCGAGGACGAAGCGCAGGAACGAATAGCCTTGGTTGTAGGCTTGCTCGGATTCGCGGCCGTCGCCCCAGAAGGTGCGGGTCAGGCCGTCATCCAGGAGCATGCCTTCCTGCCAGGCGATGCGCTCGAGCATGTCGCGTTGGGCATCCCAGCGGTCCGCGCCGCACAGCTGCGATCCCATCTGGGCCATTCCCTCGGCCAGCCACGCTTCGCAGCGGTTGAAGCTCAGTGAAATCGAACCTGCGAGGTCGTGTGTCCTGGTGATCCGGTTCCCGCTTCCGGTTGCCGATACGAACTTCCCGTCGTACCCCAGCGCCCGGAGCGTGAAGACATGCGCCATCTCGTGGGCGATCACGTTGCGTTCCCAGTCGGTGCCGCCTCGCAGCTCGAACTGGAGGGGTGTCAACCAGACGTTCACCCAGGAGGAGGGTGCGTAGGCCCAGCCGTTGGAGTAGTCGTCCTCGTCATGAAGGACTAGGGTGATGCGTTCCCGGGGAGCAAAGTCCGTGGCGTGGGAAAGGCGAGTCCAGGTGGCTTCGGACAGCGCTGCCAGCGAATCCAGGCGCGGAGCTAGCTTCCGGTCGGAGACCAGACGCAGGTGCGGCGTGTCCTTGATGACGGGGTCGATCGGGGATGCGAAAAGCGCCGGGACGAATCCCAGCGCGAGGAGGAAGGCGGAACGTAGTCGAGGGCTCGACATCTCAGAAGTTGAAGCCGATTCCCAGGTTGGCATCGGCGGCCAGGCCGGTTCCGGAGACGTTATCGACATCGTCGCCGGAGATCTTCGCCATGCTGTAGCCCAGGCCAAGGTCCACATAGACGGAGAGGTTCTCGTACTTGGCGCGGTAGCCGATGTAGCCCAGGAGGGAGGCTTCCGTGACGTCGGCCGTGAGTTCCTTGGTACGGTAGGTGTAGCCCGAGAGGCTCGTGTAGGCGTAGCTCTTCTGGGTGTAGGAGGCATAGCCGGCGCGCACTCCCGGGGCCAGGTAGAGTCCTTGGGACTGCTTGCCGTTCAGGTAGTTGCGGTAGGTTGCGATCAATTGGACGCCCTTGCTGTCGATGGTCCTGGCATCGTCCTCGTCGGATGACTTGTAGGTGCCGAATCGCACGGTCGGCTGGAACGTGAAGGATTTCGCGTTTTCCAGCTCGCGCTCGTAGGTCACGGGAATCGTGAGAGGAACCGTCTCCACGGCGGTGCCGACGATGGTCACGATCGGGTGGAAGTAGACGCACTGGCTCTTGCCGGCCTCGCCGGAGGATTGCGCGGAAGCGGTCACGGAAAGAAGAAGGGCAGCAGCAGAAACGGCGCGGAGCATTGGCATTCCTTTTTAAGGTTGAACGAAGGTGCGGAGAAGTGTAGTCACGGGGCAGTGAGAATTCACCCTGCCATGTTCGAACCCTTGCGCTCTGTGATGCGGATCACAGAAGACGGACGTCTCAGGTCAACCGTTCGATCCGCTCCGCGTGCTGCGGGAACTCGGCGAGGATCGCGTCGCGCGCTGCCATCTCGAATCCGGCGAACTCGAATCCGGGAGCCACGGCGCATCCCACCAGCGCCCAGGTTCCTGCCTGAGCCAGCTCCGCCCCGAACCAGCAGCCCTTGGGCACCACGGCCTGGAAGACCCCTTCCGCACCCAGGTGGTGGACTTCGAGCCGCCCGTCTGGATGGATCACCGACACGTCCAGGCAGGAGCCGGCATGCCAGTACCACAGCTCCTCGGCATCGATCCGGTGCAGGTGGGATACGTGCGGATGCTCGAGCAGGAAGAGGATGGAGGTCGAGGCGCAGCGTCCGCCCGCGCCGGCCTCCAGGGAGCGATGGGTCTCGCGGAACCATCCGCCCTCGGGATGGGGCTGGAGCTGCAGGCTGGCGATCAGGTCGGAAATCGAGGGGATGGGCATCGGCAAAAATTATCTTCGCATCCGCTTTGTTTCTCGAATCATTGGAGTTGCTTGTGAAGATTCCCCTCTTTGCCCTTCTTGCCGCGACCTCCTGGGTGTCTGCCCAGGAAATCGACGATGCCTTCACGTTGGGACGACTTGTCGGCCCCAATGCCCAGCTTGGCTTGGCTGTGGACGAACATGCAAGCACGACCTCGACGGCGTCGGTGTTCCAGTTCCGTCTGGGACGCGCCGATCGCTGGGCTCTCGACATCCCGCTCGTGTTGGCGTCGGCAAGCAACAGCAATGCGTCCATCAAGCAGTATGTGCTTCCCGGACTCAGGCTGGGACTGCATCCGACCGAAGGCCTGATCCTCGATGCGAGCCTGATGTCCTCCAACCTTTGGCTCCTGACCACCGAGAGCGACGGGGTCACGGGCTTTGACGAGGGCGTGCCGCGCATCTTGCATTCCGGTCTCTTCGCCCACTACGTCGGCAACGAAGGACGGATCGCCCTGGACGAGCAGGCGATGGACTTCGCCTTCCAGTACGGACCGCTGGTGAATGCCGGGCAGATCGATCTGCAGGGACATTACGACGGCACCCATGTGGACACGTCCGAAGTGCGAGGCTACGGGGTCTTGGGTCGCTACGGCATCCAGCCGGGATTGCAGGCCTGGGGCGGCTATGCCGACACCTTGCTCAAGAGCTATCGGAACACTTACGTGACGATGGGTGGAAGCCGGGTGCTTGTCAACAGTGTCGAGTTCAGGAGCAGCTTGCAGACCCTCGACCTGGGAGCGGATTGGGTCTCGGGCCGAATCCGAGCCGGTGGGCAGATCGAGCATGCAGAGGTCGCCTCGGATGCCGCCCCGTCCTTCGACGAGATCGGGACGCTTGCCCATTGGAAGTTCATGGGGTATGCCGGCTATCTGGACGGTGGTCGCCGTGCGACCGGCGGCGAGGTGGCTGGCAATTGGAACGGCTTCTTCTCCCCTCTGCTGACCCAAGGGCAGTATGATCTGGAAGACAGTCTCGTGGTGATTCCCGAGGAGTCGCAGACCGAGGTGCAGTTGCGTGGAAGCGCGCGCTACGGAGTCCTCGAGCCGGTCACGATCGGAATGAATTACGACCTGTCCTTCGCCGACGAGACCTCCAAGTCGTTCACCGTGACGGCGAGCCTGTCGAACATCCCGCGCCGTGCCCAGGGGCCGAGGCAGGCGACGGCCTTGGAGTATCTGGTGGGCTATGTTCCCAAGGCGCAGGAAGGACAGCTTCTGGTGGAGCTGCTGGTGCCGGGCTCGGACCTGGTGTCCTACGGCAAGGCCCAGGAACTGCAGCAGGATCCGATGGGAACGTACTATGCCCCTTGGGATCGTCGTCGCAAGGGCTGGACCCGTGAGCCGGCCTTGCGTCCGGATTTCCGGGCCCGCGGAATCGTGGGCGTGAGCGATGCCTTCTATCTGGTGGGCAGCGCAGCGCGCGTGGATCGTTTCTCCTCCTCGCTTTCGGGCGGTTCCTACGACATCCTGCGTGCTTGGGTCTTCGATCTCGGTCTGGGCTATCACTCGGGTAATACGCTGTTCCAGCTGCAGCTTCCCTACTACAGCGGAACCGGTAGCCGCTATTGGAATCGCAGTGCGTTGGAATACAGGACAGCCCAGGATAGCCGCTTCGGTCCCGTCCAGTTCAGCCTCGTCTCCAGCTTCTGATGCCTATGCCGGCTTCCGAGGAGGCTTGATCAGGACGCTTGCCCAGACGGCCCGCGGTGCATGGAAGAAGTGCCGGATCGGCAAGTCCCACCAGCGGAAGAGTGCTTCAGGGCCGGGCGGTGGCTTGATGGCGATGACCTGGATGTTGTAGCCGTGGAGGGGGATGCCCTCGGGGGTGAGCTTTTTCCGATAGTCGAAGACGATGCGGCTGCGGGCTATGGTTCGGAGCGGTTCGGGAAGATGGCCGAGGTAGTTGTTGAAGGAGCTGGCCTCGACGAAGGCGACGAGGGTTTCCGCATCGGGGAAGAGTGTCGTGGTCTTCTGGACGAGGTAGGAGATGGTGCGGAAGCCAGCCTCGTTCAAGGAGTTTTGCAGGTTCTGATAGATCTCATTGCCGCGAAATTCCGGTTGGTACTTCTTGAACGGCTCCTGCTCCGGGACCGTGCTTTCGAATTCGAACAGGCTTCCCTGGATGCCCAGGCGGCCGTGAGGGACCAACAGCCTGAAGAGTTCCTTCATGGTGTGGCCTACGGCCGGGAGCCAGTGGACGACTTCGCACAGGTAGGTGGCATCGAAGCTTTCAGGACGATGCGAGGCAAGGGAATCGGCGCCGGCGCAGCGGAACTCGATCTGGGGCATGTGGCTGTAATGCGCTTGGGCCAAGCCGTGCCGATGCGGGGATGGTTCGAGTGCGAGCAGATGCCCTTGCGGTCCGATCTGCGCGGCGGCAAAGGCGGCCATTGCCCCGGTGCCGGAGCCGAGGTCCAGGAGACGCTCTCCCGGGAAGAGGCCCAGTTGGGCGAGCATCCGCTTTCCCAAGGGAAACTGATGTCGATGGCACTCCCGTTCGTAGACTTCCGCGAGATCGGCACTGTCCAAATCGAGCTGGATGGCCTTGGATTGGGGCGCAAGGGGGGGCATGCTCAGAAGTTAGCTGTCATCCGCCGCCTTGTCCAAGCACGGCAAGTCCCTTCAACGCAGGTCCGACCATCGGTCCGTAGGTCGTGGCTCCTTGGGCAATTGCGCCGCCCGCTGAGACGGCGCCTTCCCCGATGATGCCGGCGCCGACGATCGGACTGATGGTGGCGCCTCCCGAGGAGATGTAGGCGGTTCCCATCGTGGCCGCCAAAGCGGGACCGGCGATGAGGCCGGTGCCGAAGGCGGCGCCTTCGACGGCCGCAAGGGGGACGCTCAGCGCGGCGCCGGCCACGTCGTAGCCCACGCCTCCCACGAGGGAAACGCCGTCCCAGGCAAGTCCACCCAAGCCGGTGACACCGTCGTAGACCAGCCCGGCAGTCCCCGATACGCCATCCCAAACAAGGCCAGCGGCATCGGTGACGATGTTTCCATCGCTGGGCTGCTCCACCGTGATGTTCTGCTCGGGTGGCGTGTAGTTGATGACCTGCGGCTCCTGCGGCTTTGCCTCCTCGGGCTTGGGGGCTTCCTTCGGCGTTTCGATCGGCTTGGCCACGTCCTTCTTGTCCAGGGCGTTGGCGGCCAGGACTCCGGCTCCGACAGCGGCGGCGACCGGCACAGCCATGGCAAGGACGCTCCCCGGAGAGCTGACCGGCAGCGGCATCGCGGGGCCCGGGACATACATGTCGGATTTTTTGACCGCAATGGCGTGGCGCTCCTGAGCTTGGCGCCTTTGGGAGGTGCGCTTGGCCTGCAGTTGCTCCGTCGTCATGGTGGTGCGGCTGCTGGGGCGGGCATAGCTGTCGTAGGCAGTGGCGCTGTTGCTGACAGCTCCCGGAGCGTAGGTGTCCTTGATGGCGGTCGCGGCGGTGGTCGAACTGGTTCCGGTCAGGCCACGAGAGGTGCTGGAGGCTGTCGAAGACAGTCCCTGTACGCTCCCTAGGCTGTAATCGGTGCCGACTTGCATGATTCGTTCCGCGCGTTCTGGGCGGCGACCGCCGGTGCGGCCGCAGAGGCTAAACTCCCCCGTATCCTCTTATCGGCAGAATGCGGGTGTTCCTTGAGTGTTTTTTTCGCCATCCCAAGTGACTATACTCTCTCGATTCGAGAGAGTATGCTCAAAGGCCTAAGGCGCTGCCCACCGAGGTGGCGACGTCCTGGGTGCCCTGAGCAAGAACCACGGGGGTGGTTCCCAGGGCGTCGGCGACGGCCACACCGGCCGCGGCGGGATTGGTGACCGCAGCGACCACGGCGCCACCGGGATCGCTGGCGATGTTGCTGAGGGTGAAGGGCGAGGAATCGGTGGGGGTGCTGCCGGATGGCAGTTGGAAGTTCTGGACGAAGGTCGCAAAGTCCTGGGCGCCTTGGATGGCCACCGGAGTGGCCTCCACGACGGCGTTGGTGCTCACTTGGGCGGCATTGACCACGGCATCCCCGGCCGTCTGGAGTCCGTTCACTCCCGTTTGGAGATAGCCCGGGGCGTTGGCGATGAAGTCCGTGGTGCCTTCCACGATCTTGGGTCCGAGCCAGAGGGCGGCATCGACCGCCTGGGGGCCCCGTGTAACCACTGTGTCGACGGCCTTGGGTCCGAGCCAGGCGGCGCCATCGACGACCTTGGGCGCAGCCCAGAGGGCTCCGTCCAGAACGGCAGGTGCGGCATTGACGGCTGCTTCCCCAATAATCTTGGCGCCGACCAAGGGGTTCAGACTGTCCCTGGCAATGTAGGCGGTGAGCTCCGAGGCTGCCAGGCCCACGCCCAAGGCGGTTCCCAGGATGCCGGAGGACTCGGTGCTTGGTTTCGGTTGCATCTCCGCCGTGATGTCCAACTGGCCGGGGCCCACGTTCACGACGGGGGGATTCTGGGCGACAGCTCCAGTGGCTGCGCTCTGGGCGGTCGTTTCGGCGGCCGAGGTGACTGGGGCCTCCGTTGCCAGGGGGGCGGAAGCTTCGATGGGAGGGCTTGTTGGGGTTGCGAGCTTTGCGGCTGCCAGAGCTGGAAGCGGCATCGGGGCACCGGGCAGGTACATTTGCGTTTTCCGGATCGCAGAGGCCATACGTTCCTGATCAAGACGCTTCAGCAGGGCATGATGGGCCTGGAGCTGTTCCTGATCGAGCTTGTTGCTGGGGGGAGGCCGGACCCGAGGCTTCTTGTAGTTCCCCTTGCCCTTCTTGGGGCGGTGGCGGGTTCCGGGCGTGAACTGGTCGATCGGCTGGGAAGTGGCGCTGCTGGACGAATTGGCGGACTTTGCGGCGCTTGACGATGCGACAAGCCCTTGCCCCAAGGAGCTTGGAGCGTAGGCGCTGGCGGCATTGCTGGTTCCGGCGATCTCCATGGTGCCTGTTCGAAAGATGCTGGGTGGTCGCTATGGCGATGGCGCAGGTTGCGAACCTGCTGTCCTGTTCATCGATGCGTGCAGAGGATGGCTTGAGTCCTTTGTGAGATGGGAACGAAAAAGGCCGCACCGTTGATGAGGTGGGAGTCGATGACCTTGATCGTGCGAAGAGGCGCTCCTGCAAACCCTCTTGAATCGTGCCGGTTTGTTCCGTGAGCGCATGGACGATTATCGGCAAACCCGAGAGAGGGTTTGCAATGAAATCGGAGGCGGTGTCCCGGGTTTTCTGGAGGAGGGGCGTAAAGCGAAAAAGCCCGCCCTCCAAAATGGAGAACGGGCGTTCGATCAAAATGAGGTGCTCTTCAGATCAGCACTGGCTGTGCCCACAGGAGGTGCAGTGGTGGCAGCCTTCTTCGCGGATGAAGGCTGCTTCGCCGCACTCGGGGCACAGGTCGGCGTGGATGGCTGGCTGCAGGTCGAATTCGGGCATGTGCGCCACCTCAGCGGCCACCTGTTCGGCGCCCTTGAGTACGTCCTCCAGAGCCAGGCCCACGGCGTCGGGCATGGATCGGACGCGGTTCTTGCCGAATCCCATGGAGCGTGCTCCGCCGATACCAGCCAATTGGCTGGCGATCAGGCGCAGGCGCTCGTCCGGGGAGATCGGCGAGGCGACGCGCAGCACGAGCGAAGCCAGGCGACCCATGGCCTCGGCCATGCCGGTGATGTCCGAGCCGGCCTTACCGGAAGTGATAAAGATCTCCAGCGGCTCGCCCTGCTCGTCGTCGTTGACGGTCACGAAGACCGAGCCCAGCGGACTCTCCTTCTTGACGGTCATGCCCTTCGACAGCGTGGGACGGGGGCGCATCTTGGGCAGGCTCATCCAGGCGGGCAGCGGGGCGGCCTTGATTTCCTTGGCCTCTTCCTTCTTCTCTTCCTTCTTGAGGTTGAGGACCTGCTCGTTGCGGCTTCCGTCGCGGTAGATGGTGCCGCCCTTGCAACCCAGCTTGTACATCAGCTCGTAGAGTTCGCGGGTCTGCTCGACGGTGTAGGTATTCGGGACGTTGCAGGTCTTGGAGATGGCCGAGTCGATCCACTTCTGGAGGGCTGCCTGCACGCGCACGTGGTCCTCAGGAAGAAGCTGCATGGCACTCACGAAGTACTCGGGCAGGGGCTTGCCCGGATTCTCGCGATCCCACTCGTCGGCCACGTTCACGCGTTCCTCATGCACGCCCAGGCGGCTGGTGCGGAAGAAGCTCCAGGAGAAATAGGGCTCGACGCCGGTCGAGGTGTTGACCATCGTGCCGGTGGTGCCGGTCGGCGCCACAGTGAGGAGGGTGACGTTGCGCAAGCCCTTCTCGCGAATGGCGGCGCGGACATTGTCGCTCATGCGGGACATGAAGCCCGACTGCAGCAGGAGCTCGGTGTCCAGCTTGGGGAAGGAGCCCTTCTCGGCGGCATAGTCGGCCGAGGCCAAGTAGGCTTCCGACGCGATGAACTCGCCCAGCTTCTCGATGAAGGTGATCGACTCGTTGGAGCCGTAGCGGATCTTCAGGCGGATGAGCATCTCGGCCAGGCCCATGATGCCCATGCCCACGCGGCGCTCGTTCTGCTGCTGGATCTGGTTCTCGTCGAAGAAGTACGGGGTCGCGTCGATGACGTTGTCCAGGAACCGGACACCGTAGCGCACGCACTTGCGCAGCTCGTCCCAGGCGACATCGCCCTTGGGGGTGACGAAGCGGGCCAGGTTGATGGCTCCCAGATTGCAGATGCCCCAGGGAGGCAGGGGCTGCTCGCCGCAGGGGTTGGTGCACACCAGCTGCGAGAAGTAGTGGGAGTTCGATTCCTTGTTGGCGCGGTCGATGAAGAACACGCCCGGCTCGGCCGAGGACCAGGCCGACTCGATGATGTTCTGCCAGACTTCGCGGGCCTTCACGGTCTTGTAGACGATGACGGGCAGGCCGGCCTTCTCCCAGGTGGCGAGGTTGCCGTCCCACTTCTCCTTGTAGTCGGGATGCTGGGCGTCAGGGAAGCGCAGCTGCCAGTCGGCGTCCTTCTCCACGGCCTCCATGAAGTCGTCGGTCACGCCCACCGAGATGTTGGCGTTGGTGATCTTGCCGGCTTCGCGCTTGGCGTTGATGAAGTCGAAGATGTCCGGGTGCCAAGCGTTCACGATCAGCATGAGGGCGCCGCGGCGGCTGCCGCCCTGCTCGATCAGGCCGGTGACGAAGGAGTAGAGGCCGCCCCAGGAGACCGAACCCGAGGAGCGTCCGTTCACGCCCTTCACGTAGGCGTGGCGCGGGCGCAAGCTGGAGAGGTTGATGCCCACGCCGCCGCCGCGCGACATGATCTCCATCATCTGGGAGAGGGTGTCGACGATGCCGCGACGCGAGTCCTCGGGGGAGGGGATGACGTAGCAGTTGAAGAAGGTCAGTTCCTGGTCGGTTCCGGCGGCGGTCAGGATGCGGCCGCCCGGTACGAAGCGCCACTCGTCCAGCAGCCAGCGGAAGCGGGCTTCCCACTCTTCCTTCTTCTCCGGGGACTTCTCGATCTCGGCGATGCCGCGGGCCACGCGGTCCATCATCTGCTCGGGAACCAGCTCGAGGGGCTTGTCCACGTCCTCGATGCCCTGCTCGGTGGTGGTGCCGTCGCGCAGTTCGATCTGGATGCGGTCGCCCTTGAGAATGGTGACCTTGCCGATCTCGCGCTGGCGGGACTTCTGGTTCACGCACACGATCACGGTGTCGCCGACGGAAAGGGACTTCTTGGTCATGTCCTTCAGAGCGTATCGATCAAGGAAGATCTTCTCGCCCAGCTCGTTCAGAAGCGGAGAGACGGTCGAAACCTTGCCAATCGTGCTCTTTTCTTTCGTCAGCATTGCAGATCTTTCCTGAGTGTCGACACACAAGAGGCGTGAGCCTCGAGCAGATGCCGGCTGATACGGTGGGCGTTAGCAAAAATCAAATCGCGGATGGCTGGTCTGGAGGAACTCTGACCCACCCGAGGGGCAGTAGCCTTGGGGCGCCGCGTTCTGAGAATCACAATATATAGCCAAAGACTTCGATCGCAAACCCCAAATGTTGTCGAAAGTTGCGCCGTGTGCCTGCTGAGCTGCTATGCGATTTCCTTGCCAAATGCAAATTCGCCGCATTTTCCCGATCGCCGCAAGCGTGTCTGCCGTCTTGAAACGACGCTGAAACGGCAGGGGGTCTCTGTTCTCTGCTTGCTGCGCTCCACCACTAGGGGTAGTGGTGGCCGGGAGCGCCTCAGATCACGTAATCGGAGCCGGGCAGCTTGCGATCGCGGATTTCCAGGGAGAGGTCCGCGAGGCTGATGCCGCCCAGGATCGCATCGACACTGGCTTGGCAGCGGCTCAGGATTCCTCCCAGCACATCCTGGACGCCGGACTCCTCGTCGGTTTCCAGCAGAGGAGTCATGCCTTCCAAGCGCAGCAGGATGTCGCTGAGCTTGAGCTGGGTCGGTTGGATGGCCAGCGAGTAGCCGCCTTCCTTGCCGCGCTGTCCTCGGATCCAGCCGGCACCTTTGAGGGTGATGGCGATCTGTTCCAGGAACTTGAACGGCAGGTTGCGGCTTTCAGCGATCTCGCGCAACTGTAGAGGGGAGCGACTGATGCGCGCCTGCTCGGACAGGGCGACCAGCAGGTGGATCGCGTAGATGGTCTTTTGCGAGATCTTCATGCGACAAAACATACGGGCAAGGTCGGGAATTGGCATCCGACTCTTGTGCTTTGCAGGAAGGTTGTCAAGAATCCAGCCGAGAGGGAATAGATTGATTGCATGTCAGAGACGATCGAATGGACGCTGGAAGGTGAACCGGACTTTTCCTTGAACAAGCGCGTCATGGTGCTGGGAAGCGAAGCGGGCAGCGATCTCCGTGCGCCCGGACTTCCTGGGCAGGCGGTGCAGATTCTGGTGCTGAACGGAAAGGTTTCGGTCGAAGCCTTGCGTTCGGGGCCCAAGGTGGATGGGGACTCGCTCCTGCCGGGTGGCCGTGCGGCGTTGGAAGAAGGGGCGCGCCTGGAGATCGGCGGAAAGAGCTGGATTCTGCGTAGACCGCGGCCCGTGTCCGTGGTGCTTTCCGTCGAGCCGGTCCTGCAGGCGGTTGAGACCTTGGTCGAGGCGCCGGATCCGGCGGCGGTCCTGCCTCAGCTTCTCCAGTTTGCGGCGCAGCACCTCGGAGCCAGTGGCGGTGTGCTTGTCTCGGCAAAGGATGGGGCGATCTTGGCCTGCTGGCCAACGGGCCAGGTGCTGGAGCATTCGAAGAGCGCCGTGAAGGCTTGTCAGGAGGCCGGCAAGGCAGTATTGTGGGCTGATGCGGGGCCCTCGGATGCGCCTTTGGCGGGCCCTTCGATCCTCAAGGCCGGCATCCGTTCGATCCTGGTGGCGCCCTTGCGCAACGCCCAAGGCAAGACCGATACATGCCTCTACCTGCACCGGACTGGTCAAAGCGAGGCTTTTGGCGAGTTCGAACGGCAGGCTTTCGATCGACTCACGCAGAGTCTGGGCAAGGTGCTGCAGGCGGCGCGGCGGCACATGGAAGACCGCATGGCGCTCGAGTCCTTGCAGGCTTCCGATGCGGCCGGTCTCTTGGCCGTCTCCGGTCAGATGCAGGCGGTGGTGGCCCAAGCACGACGTTTCTCCAGTGCGAACGTCCCGGTCCTCATCCTGGGCGAGACGGGAACCGGCAAGGAATTGCTGGCTCGGCTTGTCCATCGCTCCTCGCCTCGTCGTGCGGGGCCGTTCCTGGCGGTCAACTGCGCGGCCATCCCGTCCTCTTTGATGGAGGCGGAACTCTTCGGGCATGAGAAGGGCGCCTTCACGGGCGCTTCAGGGGAGCGGTTGGGGCTCTTCGAAGCGGCCACCGGGGGGACGCTCTTCCTCGACGAGATCGGGGAGCTTGAATTGCAGATGCAGGCGGCGCTGCTGCGTGTCCTGCAGGAGAAGACGTTCCGCCGGGTCGGATCCAGCCAGGAGCGGGCCGTGGATGTCCGCATCGTGGCGGCGACCCATCGCGACCTCGAGAAGATGGTTTCCGAGAACCGCTTCCGTCGGGATCTCCTGTTCCGTCTCAACGTGGCCAGCGTGAAGATTCCTCCGTTGCGCGACCGCTTCGAGGACGTGCTGCCGCTGGCGCGCCTGTTCGCCCAGCGTGCCGCCACCGAATTTGGCATCCATTGGGCGGGCTTCTCCAGGGCATCGGAAAAGGCCTTGCTGCGGCATGCGTGGCCCGGCAATGTCCGTGAATTGGAGAACCGCCTGCAGCGCGCCTTGCTGGAAGCAGGCGGGGTGCGCCTGGATCCGGTCCATTTCGGCTTCGACGAGTCGGGCCCCAATGACGGGTTGGAAACCTTGGCAACGGTGCGGGAAGCGGCCGAGCGTTCGGCCATCGAGAAGGCCTTGGCGCGCTCCGGAGGGAACCTTACCCAAGCAGGTGCGATCCTCGATGTGGACCGCAAGGTGCTGCGCGACGTGATGAAGCGGCTTGGAATGTATCGCCACGGGGACGACAAGGAGGACTGAGATCTTGATCCGTGAGGGTCAGCAGTCGTCCATGCTGGGAATGAAGGTCACGATCTTGAGCTTGCCCTTCTCGAAGGTGAGTTCAAGGGTCCATCGCGCCTCGAAGAGATCCGCTTCGCGATCTTCCGGAGGATCGGAGATGTAGCGGAAGGCGTTGGCGGTGTGCTGGCGGGGGTGTCCTAGGAGATGCAGCACCTCGGAGGAATCCATGCCGGGCTTCAGGCCCATGATGGGATGGAAGTTGCCGCTGAAGGTCCACTCACAGGCGTAGATGTTGTAGAGACTTCCGCTGAGACGAAGGCCGTTCTGCAGTGCGACTTCCTGGAGGGGCTCCCCATTGCATTCGTTCGAGCCGGTGGTTGTGTCGCGCAGGGTGTCGCCGCCTTCGTAGGCCTGCAGCGAGGAATCGATGCGTTCGATCGAGATGCGCGGACTGGTCGTGTCCTGTGTGTTGGTCTCGGCCAAGGCGTTCGATGTCGCTTTCAGTACTTCGCTGAGGGCGTGGCCGGTGACCGGTGTCGTATCGGCGACAGGGATGCCGTCCTGGACGACTTCCGACATCGAGGGCTTGCGGCAGGCGGCCAGCGTCAGCAGGCATGCCAAGGAGACGCTTGCCTTGCGAGCGAGGTGCTTGCGGCGTCGTGTTGTTCTTGCAGTCTTCATCGTAAGGTCTCAGAAATAGAAAAGGTGCCGGGGTGCGGCACCTGAGTTCGAGGAGTCGGAGAGAGAACGATGTTCCCCCTCCTCAGCTCATGGACGGACGAAGGAGGTCGTGGCCAGAGTCTTCTGACCGGAACGCAAAGAGGCGATCAGCAGGCCATGGACGTCGAGGCCGGCGAGCGAGATCGTATTTCCTTGCGCGGGAAGCACGGCGCGCACCTTGCCGGAAACGTCCAGCAACGCCACATGGGCATTGCTCGGGAGTATGCCCTCGACATGCAGGGCCGCGCCGCGCAGGGACAAACGTGTGCCGGGAACGGGTGCGGAGCTTGTGAAGATGCCTGTGGTGGGGATGTCTCCGATGTTGCCATAGACGATGCCGCGTCCGGCGGTGCTCATGTAGACGCGTCCGTAGGTGTTGAAGTCGCCCGTCACGAAGCCTCCGTTGGCCGGGCCGCCGTACTGGTGCTTGCCGTCGTTGATGCGGACCCAGGTGGCGCCCTTGTCGATGGAACGGTAGATGCCCAAGGCGTCGCCGTTGGCCTTGCCCCACATGTAGAGAGCGTAGTAGTCGGCGTTGGGAGCGGCCTTCCCCAGTCCGATGGACAGGCACGCCGTCATGGTCTTGATGCGGGTCCAGGTCTTGCCGCCGTCGGTGGAATGGGCCAGTCCGTTGTCGCTGTAGCCGGTGGAGGTCCAGATCTGCTCGGCGTCCAGGGCCACCCAGAGGTCGCCGGCGGCGCCAGGAGCGGCACGCAGGAGGCCGGAGCTGGCGGAGTATTCACCGGCTCCAGTGTTGCTGAGGTTGCTGACCTTGGCGAAGGTGGCCCCGGTGTCGGTGCTGGCCAGCACGTCGCCTTGGTAGCCGTCGATGACGATGTAGAAGTTGGCCGCGTTCACCGGATCGGCCACGAGCTTGCCGTTCTGGCTGTTGATGCCCTTCACAGCCGTCCAGGTTTTGCCTGCGTCGGTGGAGCGGTAGAAGGTGGAGGTGCTGGCGTTCTTGCCGCTGTGGGTGTACGAAGGGCGCAGCAGGAAGACGCGTCCGTCGGCAGACATGGCCAAGGAACCGGCGGAACCCGGCAGGGAGGCGGTGTCAGTGGCCTTCCAGGTACGGCCGCTGTCGGCCGAGTGGTAGAGCACGTCGTAGGTCACGGAGGGGCTGACGCCGTAGTCGGTGACGCGGCCCGAGCGCAGGAAGCCTCCCACCAGCGCCGCGTAGCCCAGCGAGTTGCTGCCGCCGATCGGATGGTCGTGCACCGGCTGGGTCACGGTGATATCGTCGTAGGTGGCGCCGTCGTAGTCCATGATGGCGGTGACCAGGGGGCCGCCGGGAACGCTCACGACTTCCATCGGGACGGTCTCCTCGATGCCGCGCGACTGGAACTTCCAGACCGGAACGGTCGCGGAGACGTCGTCGGTGCGGAAGACGCCGTTGCCCGAGCCCACCCAAACTTTCTTGTTGTCGAAAGGATCGAACTCGAGGGTTCCGGCCCAGTGGATGGAACTGCCGGAGATCCAGTTGTTGCCGTTGGGATCCAAGGTCTGTTTGGCGCTCCAAGGGTTGAGAACCTTCCAGGTGGCTCCGGCGTCTTCCGAAAGGAAGAGCACGTCACCCGCGTTTCCCTTGCCGTCGGGCCAGGCGGCATTGCCGCCGTAGCAGCTTTCGGTGGAAAGCACGAAGCGCTTGGAATTCTTGGGGTCCACGGAGATGCCGCCGAAGGCGTATCCGTAGCTGGCGTGGCTGCCGGCGTAGGCGTAACCGCTGTCGTCCTTGGGCGTGATGTTGGTCCAGGTGCCGCTGGCAGTGGCGTACTTCCAGACGCTGCCGCCGTGTTCGCTGTGGGGGCCGGGGCCGTCCGAGTAGGTGCCGTAGATCTCGCCGTCCACCAGCACGGCGCGCATGGCCATGTGCGAGGGACTGCCCGAAACGGCCTTGAACGAGACGCCGCCGTCGTTGCTCACCCATAGGCTTGCCACGCTCGAGGTGGCCACGCCCAGGTAGATGGTCTTGGTGCCGCCGTTGGCCGCCTTGCCACTGGTGGGATCGAAGAGCACGAAGCTGATGCCGTTGTGGTTGACGATGTCGGTGCCGGAAAGGGTCTTGGTGTCGGCGACCAGGTTCCAGGTGCGGCCGGTGTCGGCGCTGCGGAACAGGCCGCTGGTGCGGGTGCCGCAGAAGAGGATGCTGCCGTTCTGGGGGTCCACGGCCAGCTTCTCGCCGGCTTGGCGGCCCATGCCGTTGCCGTGGGCCTGGAACTTGGCGGTCACGTCGAAGGTGTCGAAGGTGGCGCCGTAGTCGGAGGAGCGCAGGAAGAGCGTCTTGCCCTTGTTGAAGTACGAGATGCCGCAAGTGATGTAGAGCTTCTTGGAATCCTGCGGATCCAGGGCCAAGGCCTCGGTTCCGAAGACGCCGCCGTCGTTCTGGGCGGCCCAGTCCAGGAGTGGGATCCACTTGCCGCCCAGGGAATCCCAGCGGTAGGCGCCGCCCACGTCGGTGCGGGCGTACACTAGGCCGGCTTGGGTGTGGCTTGGGATGATCCCGTCCACGAAGCCGCCGCCTTCGAAGGCGACGTTGCCCCAGGTGTATTTGTCGACAGCGGAGCTGTTTGCTGCGGCGATCAGAGCGCCAGCCATCAGGATTGAAGTGAAAATTCGCATGGGTTGAATGTATGCGGCCTGAGAAGACTCTGCAGGGAATGTGAGGGACGACTGGAAAACCTGGTTGATGAGATTTGGTGCCGCCTTCAGCGGTCGCACAGGAATGCAGGGGCTGTCACGGGCCTTTCGACCGCTGATACCCGGAAAACCGCCAACACGGCGAGGCGTGCTGTGCTGGCGTTCGTGACGAACCGGTCAGCAAGATGGTCAATGAGTGGGGCGGAATCGGGTCCTTGCGGAGGTTGCGCCGGTTCTTCAAGATCGAGATGCAGGCTTTTCGAACTGCATGCCTGTCTATATAGATAGGGGGTCTGATTGGGCGGTCTGTGGACTCGGTCAAGTGAATCTTCGCAACCCTCTTCGGGGCGCCTGCCGCGTCTTCGACGCGTCACCGGGCTGCCTGCCGTGCCTCCTCGGTACGCCCTTCGTGCTCCCTGCGGTGTCCCGGGCCTGTCGGCCGGCATCCCTGGCGCGCGTGAGCGCGGTGTTCCTTCTGGGATCGGTTGGGTCGCTGGTGCTTCTGCGCCGTGGCTTCAGGGGCTAGCCAGCGTTGCTCGAAGAAGTTTTTTGAAAAAAGTCATGCCTCACCGTTGACATCGTTCGATGTTGGCGTATCTTTGTCATCCCGGCCCGCTGAGAAGCGAGTCGGCCGCAGAAGAGGTCTCGAGCAAAGCTCATTCGACTTTGGATGCAAAGCTCCTTGGAGCGAAGTTCTTTGACAGTTCGGAAGTAATGACTTGTGCAGGTTTGATCGCTGTTTAAGCGATTGAACAGTCAATAACGAGAGTGAGACTCGCGAGCAGTTACATAGTAACAAGAGGGAAAAAACTCGTTTGGA
>Ga0302264_1000049_pt1 | contig 31570 bp, 34 predicted proteins | sample II_Fen_N3_4_FD_194563 | JGI IMG/M metagenome (GOLD analysis project Ga0302264, IMG submission 194563) | Peat permafrost microbial communities from Stordalen Mire near Abisko, Sweden - II_Fen_N3_4 | ecosystem: Environmental > Terrestrial > Soil > Wetlands > Permafrost | place: Sweden: Abisko... | reverse complement strand
CGCGCCCGGCGTCGGCAAGACGTACGCGATGCTCGACGAGGCGCACCGGCGCCCTGCCCGCGGGACCGACGTCGTGGTCGGGCTGGTGGAGACCCACGGCCGGGCCGGCGTGTCCGCCCAGCTCGAGGGGCTCGATGTCATGCCCCGGCGGGTCCTGGACTACCAGGGCAAGACGTTCACCGAGTTCGACGTCGACGGCGCGTTGCGCCGCGCGCCCCAGGTCGCGATGGTCGACGAGCTGGCGCACACCAACATCCCCGGTTCGCGCCACACCAAGCGGTGGCAGGACGTGCTCGAGCTGCTCGAGGCGGGCATCGACGTCGTCACGACGGTGAACGTCCAGCACCTCGAGTCGCTGAACGACGACGTGGAAGCCATCACCGGCGTGCGCCAGCGGGAGACCGTCCCCGACCACGTGGTGCGCGACGCCGACCAGATCCAGCTCATCGACCTGCCCCCGACCGCGCTGCGCCGACGGCTCGCGCACGGCGCCATCTACCGGGCCGAGCAGATCGACGCGTCGTTGTCCTCGTACTTCCGGGTCGGCAACCTCACGGCACTGCGGGAGCTTGCCCTGCTGTGGCTCGCGGACCGGGTCGACGACGCGCTGACGACGTATCGGCGCGACCACCGGATCGAGCAGCCGTGGCCCGCGCGCGAGCGCATCGTGGTGGCCGTCACCGGTGGGCCAGAGAGCGAGACGCTCATCCGGCGCGGTGCGCGGATCGCCCAGCGCGCCGCCGGATCGGAGCTTCTGGGCGTGCACGTGCTCGCCACCGACGGGCTGCCGAGCGCACCGCCCAGGGCGATCGCCGAGCAACGCGTCCTGGTGGAGTCCCTCGGAGGGGAGTTCCACACCGTGATCGGCGAGGACGTCGCGGCCGCGGTCGTCCACTTCGCCACCGCCGTGAACGCCACCATGGTCGTCGTCGGCGTGTCGCGACGGAGCCGGTGGCGCGAGGCGCTCTCGGAGAGCAACGGCGTCGAGATCGCCCGGCTCGCCGAGAACGTCGACGTCCACCTGGTGAACCACGAGGACGCGCGGACCGGCGGGCGCAGACCGACCCGCTCGACGACGCAGTCCGCGGGCCGCAACACCGCAGGCTGGGTGCTGGCCGTCCTCGGCCCGGCGGCGCTCACCGGGGTGCTGGCCCTCGGCCCGGGCGACGTCGGCCTGCCGACCGCCCTGCTGCTGTATCTCGCACTGACGGTCGCGGTCGCCCTGGTGGCGGGCCTCTGGCAGTCGATCCTCAGCGCCGTCATCGGCTTCGTCGCGTTGAACTACTTCTTCACCCCTCCCACGGGCCGCCTCACCATCGCCGAACCCGAGAACGTGCTGGCCCTCGTCGTCTTCGTGCTGGTCGCCGTCGCCGTCGCATCCGTGGTCGACCTCGCAGCCCGGCGGACCGCCGAGGCCTTCCGCGCCAGGGCGGAGGCTTCGGCGCTGGCCGCGGTGTCGCGATCCGTCCTCACGGGTGAGGACACCGCCCAGGCGGTCGTTGCGCGGCTGCGCGAGACGTTCAGCCTCGAGGCCGTCTCCCTGCTCGCCCGCGACAGCACGCACGGCCCTTGGCACGCGCTCGCCACGGACGGAACCGACCCCGTGCTCGACCCCGACGCCGCGCAGACCGTCGTCACCATCGACCCGAACCGCGTGCTCGCCCTGCGCGGACGGGTGCTGCACGCCAGCGACCGCAGCGTGCTCGAGGCGTTCGCCGGTCAGGCGGGGCTCATGCTCGAGTACCGGCGACTGCGTGAGCAGGCGGATCAGGCCCAGGCGCTCCAGCAGGCCGACGCTGCACGCAGCGCCCTGCTCGCCGCGGTCTCCCACGACCTGCGCACACCGCTGGCGACGATCCGTGCCGGGGTGGACGGGCTCGCGTCACCGGAGATGCAGCTGAACGACGAGGACAGGGCGGCCCTTGTCGACACCGTCAGCGCGGCGACGGCCCGCCTCGAACGGCTGATCGAGAACCTGCTCGACCTGTCCCGGCTGCAGACCGGTAGCGTCCGGCCCGCGCTGCGCGCGACCAGCCTCGACGAGGTCGTCCCGCTCGCGACCGAGGGCTTCGGACCCGACCAGGTGAACGTCGACGTGCCGGAGACGTTGCCCCTGGTCAGCACCGACCCGGGGCTGCTCGAGCGGGTGGTGGCGAACATCGTCTCGAACGCGGTGCGGCACTCGGTGAACGGTTCGCCCGTGCGGGTGCTCGCCTCCGCGACCCGGGACCACGTCGAGCTCCGCATCGTCGACACCGGGCCCGGGCTCACGGACGACCTCAAGTCCCGGATGTTCGAACCGTTCCAGCGGCTGGGTGACTCCTCGCCTGACGGACTCGGCCTGGGACTGGCCGTCGCGCACGGGCTGGCCGAGGCGGTCGGCGTCGAGCTCACGGCGGACGACACCCCCGGCGGGGGCCTGACGATGGTCGTCTCGATCCCCCGCGCGCAGGAGTCGATGACATGACGGATGCCAGGGTCCTCGTGGTGGATGACGAGCCAGGTCTGGTGCGCGCGCTGGCGATCAACCTTCGCTCCAGCGGCTGGGAGGTCGCCACGGCGCCGGACGGAGCCCGCGCGCTCGACCTCGCGGCGACCTGGCACCCCGACGTGGTCCTCCTCGACCTGGGCCTGCCCGACATCTCGGGCCTCGACGTCATCGCCGGCATCCGCGGCTGGAGCCGGGTACCGATCGTCGTGCTCTCGGCACGCCAGCACGGTGAGGACAAGGTCGACGCCCTCGACGCCGGCGCCGACGACTACGTCACCAAGCCGTTCGCGATGAACGAGCTGCTGGCGCGGCTGCGCGCCGCGGTCCGACGCGCCGCGCCCGGCGATGCGACGGAGGCGGTGGTCGACGCGGGCGACCTGACGATCGACCTGGCGCGGCGCCGGGTGCTCCGTGACGGCGAGGAGGTGCGACTGAGCCCGACCGAGTGGGCGCTCGTCGACATCCTGGTGCGCCACCGCGGCAAGCTCGTGAGCCGCGACCAGCTGCTGCGCGAGGTGTGGGGTCCCGCCTACGTCAGCGAGACCGGGTACCTGCGGGTGTACACGGCCAACCTGCGCCGCAAGCTCGAGCGCGACCCCTCCCACCCCCGGCACTTCATCACCACACCGGGGATGGGATACGTCTTCGAGACGACCTGAACGGCCGACTCCCGGCGTCAGATGAAGAAGGTGCCGTTGGACTCGTTGGCGTCCGCGAGGAAGCTCGCCACGCCGCCGAGCTCGACACCCTCGAGGAGGTCGCCCGGCGCGATGCCGAGCAGATCCATGGTCATCGTGCAGCCCACCAGGCGGGCACCGCCGCGCTGCGCCGAGCTGATGAGCTCGGGCAGGGAGGGCACCTTGTTGTCCTTCATGACCTTCTTGATCAGTGCCGTGCCGCCACCCAGCATGTTCATGGTGGAGAGCTTCAGGTGGTCCGCGCCGGCCGGCATCATGGCACCGAACATGCGGTCCATGGTGGAGCGTTGGCGTGCCGGCGGGTCCTGGCGGCGCAGGGCGTTGAGCCCCCAGAACGTGAAGAACATGGAGACCTCGTCGCCCATCGCCAGGGCACCGTTCGCGATGATGAACGAGGCGATCACCTTGTCCAGGTCGCCGGAGAAGACGACGAACGACTTCTTGTCCTTGATCCGTGCCGCCGCACCACTGAACGTCGCCGCGGACGCCACCGCGGGCTGCCCCTTGCGGATCCGCGCGGCGTAGCCGGGACCCTCCGGGGTGAGCGACAAGATCGTGTGCCCGTTCCGGGCGGCCCAGGCGGGCGCGTCGAGCCGGAACCCCGCATCGGACACGTGCGCGACGAGCTCGTCGCCGGGCGCGAGCGCCGTGATGGTCTCCTGGAGCTTCATGATCGGGCCCGGGCACGCGAGCCCGGTGCAGTCCAGGTCCACCAGGACCCCCGTCGACGTGGCCGGCGCGACGACGGAACCCGCGCCGGTGACCTCCTCGGCGTACGACGTGGTGGGCAGCGGAGTGTCGATCACGCTCGGGGTCACGTCGTGGAACGCCCGGAACGTCCTGATCCCGCCGGACAAGGTCTTGACGTCGGTGAAGCCTCGCTGGACGAGGACCCGGTAGGCGAGGTAGCTGCGGAAGCCCACGGCGCAGTACAGGCGGATCGGGACGCTCCGGTCCCAGTCCACCTGCCGGAGGCGGAGCTCCTTGAGCGGCACGTTCTCGGCGCCGGCGAGGTGCCAGACGGCGAACTCGTCGGGGCCGCGGACATCGATGATCCGCGCCCCGTCGGTCGCCTCGGGGTACTCGTGCGCGTGCCACAGCTCGAGGTCCCCGCGCAGCGTGTTCGCGGCGACGAACCCGACCATGTTGACGGGGTCCTTCGCCGAGCCGAACGGCGGCGCATAGGCCAGCTCGAGGTTCTCCAGGTCGTAGACGGTCATCGAGGCGCGGATCGCGGTCGCCAGCACATCCAGGCGCTTGTCCACCCCGTCGAAGCCCACGATCTGGGCTCCGAGCACGCGGCCGGTGTCCGGGGCGAACACCAGCTTGATGCTCATCATCGCGGTGCCGGGGTAGTACCCGGCGTGCCCGTTCGGGTGCGTCTGGACCGTGCGGTAGTCCGCTCCGGCGGCGCGCAGCTGCTTCTCGGTGGCCCCGGTACCGCCGGCCACCATGTCGAAGATCTTGACGATCGAGGTGCCCTGGGTGGACTCGTACACGGTGTCCCGACCGCAGATGTTCTCCGCCGCCACCCGGCCCTGCCGGTTGGCGGGACCGGCGAGCGGGATCAGCCACGAGCCGGGGAGCACGGTGTGCGCGACCTCGACCACATCGCCCGCGGCGTAGATGTCCGGGTCGCTCGTCCGCATGTGCTCGTCGACCTTGATGCCCCCACGCGGGCCCAGCTCCAGGCCGGCGGCGACGGCGAGCGCGGTGGCCGGGCGGACCCCGGCCGCGAGCAGCACGAGATCGGTCTCGATCACGTCGCTGTTCTTCAGCTCGACGCGCACCCGCGCCCCGGGACCTGCGGCGAAGGCGGCCGCCGAGGTGCCCAGGTGGAGCCCGATGCCTCGGTCCCGCAGATAGTTCTCGACCGCGGTGGTGAGCTCACGGTCCAGCGGCGGCATGATCTGGTCGGCCATCTCGACGACCTCGACGGCGATGCCCCGCTCGTGCAGGTTCTCCGCCATCTCCAGGCCGATGTACCCCGCTCCGATGATCACCGCGTGGGCGATCCCGCCGACCCGGTCCTTGCCGCCCGCTCCGTCGACCGCGGCCTTGATGACGTCCATGTCCCCGATCCCGCGCAGGACATGGACGGCCGGAAGGTCGATGCCGGGCAGCGGTGGCCGCACGGGCTGTGCCCCGGGCGCGAGCGCGAGCTTGTCGTAGGCCTCGTCGTACTCCGCACCGGAGTCGCGCTCACGGACCCGAACGGTCTTGGCGGCACGGTCGATGCTCAGCACCTCGACGGCGATCCGCACGTCGATGTCGAGCGACTCGCGCAGGCTCTGCGGTGTCTGCAGGAGCAGCCGGTCGCGCTCGGTGATCACCCCACCGATGTGGTACGGCAGGCCGCAGTTCGCGAACGAGACGTGATGTCCGCGCTCGAAGACGACGATCTCGGCGAACTCGTCCAGCCGCCGAGCGCGCGCGGCGATCGACATCCCCGCTGCCACTCCGCCGACGACGACGATCTTCATGGGTGCATCCTCAGCTCGGAAACGGGTTGGCTTCGACCGTAGGAGTCGATCTCCGGGCCGGGACGGGACCAACGTCGCATACCCAACCGGGTATGGCATCGAGGCCCTTTCGCCGGCGCCTCCGCCGACTAGGGTCGAGGCAGGACTGCCGGGAGCGGAGGGAACCACATGGTCCAGCAGCGCGGCCCCACCGACGGCCAGCCCGCCGCCACTGGCCTGCCCGCCGCCACCGGACCGCACGACGTGGCGACCGCCCGCGCTCTGGTGGGCGCGCAGTTCGCCCTGCTCGCTGCGATCGCGCTGCTGCCGGCCCGCAGCGACTGGCCCGTCCCTGCGGGACTGATGGCGATGAGCGTCGCCGGCGCGGTACTCGGGTTGACGGTGATGGTGCTCGGCGCGACTGCGCTCGGACGGGGCCTGACGGCCCTGCCGTTACCGAACGCGCAGGCGCAGCTGCGCACCGGTGGCCTGTACCGCTGGGTGCGCCACCCCATCTACAGCGGCCTGCTGCTCACTGCGGCGTCGATCGCCGCGAGCTCCGGCAGCGTCCCGCGCGCGGTCGCGTTCGCCCTGCTCGTGACCCTGCTGACCATCAAGGCCCGCTGGGAGGAGGCTCGCCTCCAGCGCCGGTTCGAGGGGTACGCCGAGTACGCCCGCCGGACGCCACGCTTCCTTCCCCGACGACGACGGAGTCCGCTGCCGCCGCGGTGACGCTCAGGCGAGCGAGAGGAACATCTTCTCCAGTCGCTGCACGTCGGGCGTCTGCGCGCCGTCGCCCTCGGCGAGACACTGCTTCATGCCGGTCGCGATGATGGCGAACCCCGCCTTGTCCAGCGCGCGGCTGACCGCCGACAGCTGCATGACGACGTCCTCACAGTCGCGGCCGTCCTCGAGCATCCGCACCACGCCGGCCAGCTGGCCCTGGGCGCGCCGGAGGCGGTTGACAACCTTGCCCATCTCGGCCGGGTCGAGATTCATGACCAGCTCCCTCGTCGTCGCCTCCCGGCACGATACCCCAGTGGGTACTACCGGACCAAGAACGCCTCCTCCACCCGCCGGCCCGGCGGCCCGTTCCGATACCCCGTGGGGTATAGTCGACGCAACGACAAGGAGCCCCGATGACCACCTCACCTCCCGCCCCCACGAGCCTCTTCGCCCGCGTACGCCGCATGTTCGGCGGCGCAGCTGACGACGGTCAGCTCCCGGCAGCTGTCAGCGCCACCCGCGCCCTCGAGCTGGTCAAGGAGGGCGCGACCCTCGTCGACGTGCGCGAGAGCAGCGAGTGGAAGTCCGGCCACGCACCGCGCGCCGTGCACATCCCGCTGGCCCAGATCGAACGGGGCGCGGGCCGGCTCGCGAAGGGCCGCCCGGTCGTCGTCGTCTGCGCGAGCGGCATGCGTTCACGCACCGGGGCCAAGCAGCTGCGCAGCCTCGGCTACGACGCCACGAGCGTGTCCGGCGGGATGGCCGCCTGGCAGCGCTCCGGTGGGGAGGTCCGGCGATGAGCGAGCCACGCACCATCGTGGTCGTCGGCGGGGTCGCCGGCGGCATGAGTGCCGCCGCCCGGGCACGACGCCTGGACGAGCGCGCCCGGATCATCGTGTTCGAGCAGGGCGACTACGTGTCGTTCGCCAACTGCGGCCTGCCGTACCACCTGTCGGGCGAGATCGTTCGGCGCGAGTCGTTGCTGCTGCACACCCCGGCCTCACTGGCCTCCTCGCTCAACCTGGACGTCCGCACCGGGCACCGGGTCACGGCGATCGACCGGGACACGCGGACGGTGACGGTGCAGACCGGCGACCGCACGTTCCAGCAGCCGTACGACGCCCTGCTGCTCTCCCCCGGTGCCGTGGCCGTCCGCCCGCCGATCGCCGGGCTGGACCATCCGGCGGTGCACACCCTGCGCACGGTCCCCGATGTCGACGCGCTGCGCGCGAACATCGACACCCTGCTCGCGGACCGGCCGAGCGACGCGGGCCGCCCCCGCGCCGTGGTCATCGGCGCCGGGTTCATCGGCCTCGAAGCCGTCGAGGCGCTCGCGCACCGCGGGCTGCAGGTGCACCTCGTCGAGCTCGCCGACCACGTGCTGCCGCCCATCGATGCGGAGCTCGCCCCCCTGCTGGCGGACGAGCTGACCGCCCACGGCGTCGACCTGAGACTGGCCGTCTCGGCGCAGACCGTCGAGCCCGTGGACGCCGCCGAGCCCGCGCTCGAGGAGTCGGGTGAGTCCGGGTCGACGGGTGCCGTGACCGTCACCCTGTCCGACGGATCGCGACTGGACGCCGATCTGGTCATCGTCAACGTCGGCGTGCGCCCCGCGAGCTCCTTGGCCCGCGACGCCGGGCTGGACCTCGGACCGACCGGCGCGATTCGCGTCGACGCCGATCAGCGCACCTCCGACCCGCACATCTGGGCCGTCGGCGACGCCGTCGAGGTCGCGCAGGCGGTCACCGGCTTCAGTGGGCCGGTGCCGCTCGCCGGGCCGGCCAACCGCCAGGGGCGCCGAGCCGCCGACTCGATGTGCGGTCACCGCACGACGCCGCAGGCGGCCGTCCTGGGCACCGCGATCGTCCGCGTGTTCGACCTGACAGCGGCCACGACCGGCGCGAACCAGGCGACCCTGCGCCGGGCCGGCATCGCCCATGAGGTGGTCCACATCCACCCGGGCGACCACGCCGGCTACTACCCCGGCGCGGAGACGATGCACCTCGTCGCCAGCTTCGCCCCCGACGGCACCCTCCTCGGAGCCCAGGGGGTCGGCCGCGCCGGCGTCGACAAGCGCATCGACGTGCTGGCCACGGCCATCCGCGCCGGGATGACGGCGGACGACCTCGCCGAGCTGGAGCTCGGCTACGCCCCGCCCTACGGCTCGGCCAAGGACGCGGTCAACATGCTGGGGTTCGTGGCCCAGAACGTCCTGGACGGGACCATGCCGCAGTGGCAGGCGTCGGATCTCGACGACGCCCTCGCGACGACTCTCGTGCTCGACGTCCGGTCACGCTCCGAGTTCGAGGCCGGCCACCTGGAGGGCGCCCTCAACATCCCGCACCTCGTGCTCCGCGAACGGCTGGACGAGGTCCGGGACGCGGCCGCCGGGCGCTCGATCAGCGTGCACTGCGCGAGCGGCGTGCGCTCCTACCTCGCAACGCGCGTGCTGCTCAGCGAGGGCTTCGACGCACGCAACCTCTCCGGCGGCTGGTTCACGCTCAAGGCCGTCCACCCGCACCTCTGACATCGCACCGGACGTCGAGACGCCTCGGGTGCCCGCGCCAGGACGGCGTGGTCACCCGAGGCGTCTCGGAGGGGTCTAGGCGGGGCAGGTTCGCGGATCCGTCAGCCGCTGACGCAGCCCGAACGCGGCCGCACCTAGCGCGAGGATGGCGGTCGGCACGTCGTGCGAGGACGTGCTCAGCACGACGACGGCGACGGGGACGCTGAGGGCCGCGACCGTCGCGCACGGCGTGCAGCCGAGGACAAGGTGGGCCCCGCTCCCCCGCGGAGGCAGGTACGTGGCCAGCGTCGTGGCGGCCGTCAGGGCAACCAGACCGGCGAGGACGGTCCACCCGGGGGCGCCGACGGGCCGCCCCGCGATGGAGATGACGACCACCAGGAGGATCGGAGCCCCGACCGCGACGGCACCGACCCAGCGGGTCGGGACCTGGGGCCGGGGCGGCCGATCGTTCAGCGGCAGGTGCAACGCTGGGCCGGCTCGACGTTCGCCATCACGGCGTCGACGTGCATACCGCAGCCGCTCCAGGTGATCTTTCCGCAACGTGCACAACGGGCAGGGCTACACATGAGTCACTCCTTGTCAGTGGGCCAGACGATCACATCATACCCCCGGGGGTATCAGGAGGCCAAGAGCGACCGGCCGGTCAGGCCAGGGAGAGGAAGATCTTCTCGAGCTTGCGCACGTGCAGGGTCTGCTTCCCGTCGGACTCGATGAGGCACTGCCGCAGGCCGGACGCGACGATGGCGAACCCGGCCTGCCGACCGCGGAGAGCTGGGTCACGATGTCCTCGCACCCGCGACCCTCCTCGAGCATCCGCACGACGCCGGCGAGCTGGCCCTGGGCCCGCTTCAGGCGGTTGATGACCTTGCCCAGCTCCGCCTGGTCGAGCGCGACCGCAGATCCGTCGTCGTCGCTCCGGAACCACGACGCCCCGCCGGCCGCGCCGCCCGGCTCGCCGACGGCGTCGACCGGCACGTCCGCGGCCGGCGGCCCTTCGGCAACTGGTGTCATGACGACCCCTCAGGACGTGGTCTGGTGAGCGGCCACCTGCGCACGGACCGCGTCCATGTCCAGTGCTCTGGCGGCACCGATGAGCTTCTCGAGCGCGGGACCCGGAAGCGCTCCGGGCTCGGCGTAGACCAGGACGTTCTCCCGGAAGATCATCAGGGTCGGGATCGAGGTGATGCCCTCCTGGGCGGCCAGCACCGGCTCTGCCTCGGTGTCCACCTTGCCGAACACGATGTCGGGGTGCTTCTGCGACGCGGCCTGGAAGACCGGGGCGAACATCCGGCACGGCCCGCACCAGGCGGCCCAGAAGTCGACCAGGACGATGTCACCGTCCTTGACGGTCTGCTCGAACGTGTCGACGGTCAGGTTGACGATGGACATGGTGCTCCTCAGCAGGTGATGGATACCCTCCGGGGTATAAGGTTACGCTGAAGAGGCACCACACACCACATCCCCACGAGGAGGACGACGTGAAGAAGAACATCGGCTCGCTCGACCGCACGATCCGCATCATCCTGGCGCCGGTGCTCGTCGTCGTCGGCGTGCTCGTCGGCCCCGGCGGCTGGCTCGCCATCGTGCTGTACGCCCTCGCGGCCGTCCTGCTCGCGACCGCAGCCGTCAGCACCTGCCCCCTCTACATGCCCTTCGGGCTGAGCACCCGTCCGCGCAGCTCCGCCGGACGCTAGCCCGCCGGGACGCCCCGCCGTCGGTGCGGCGGTGATACCCTCGGGGGTATGCCTCGTCTCTCCCGTGCCGTCGCCGTCGTGCTCGCCGGAGTGCTCTCCGTCCTGGCGCTCAGCGCCTGCTCCAGCAGCCCTTCCGCAGTGACCGACGTCGCCGTCGCCGATGCGGCTGCCGTCCTCGCCCAGCCCGGCATCTCCGTGCTCGACGTCCGCACCCCGACCGAGTACCAGGCCGGGCACCTCGAGGGCGCGGTGAACATCGACGTCGAGAGCACCACGTTCGACAGCGAGGTCGGAGCGCTCCCGAAGGACGGCGCCTACTTCGTCTACTGCCGCAGCGGGAACCGCTCCGCCGTGGCGACGGAGCGGATGGCCACGCTCGGCTTCACGACGCTCTACAACCTTCTCGGCGGGGTCACCGACTGGCAGGCCAACGGCGGCGCGCTCGTCACCAGCTGAGGCTCAGCCGGTCCAGGAAGAGATCGGGCCCGACCCCGCTCGTCGGCGCAGAACCGCTCAGACGGGGTCTCCGCCGTGTCCTGCGGGGTCCGGCCGGGACCGCGCGATGTCGGCGATCTCCTCCTCCGGGCGCGGCGCGATCGTCTCGTCGTACTCCAGGACCGGCAGGTCGCCACGGTCGGAGGCCGCGTCCACCGAGATCGACTCGCCACGGCCGAGCAGCACCACCTCGCCCGCTCCCCCGAGCCGGGACACCAGTCCCGCCGCCAGCCGGGCGCCGGCCGCGGCCAGGTGCGCGTCGTGGATCGCCACGACGCGCACCGGCGCGACCGCGCGGACGTAGTCGACGACGTCCGCGACGAGCACCCACGGACCTCCGAGCGGCGCCAGCAGCACCTCCACCGCGACGCCCGCCGGGGGGCGGGTGTAGGAGTCGCCGGGGTGCAGCACCGCCTCGTCCACCAGGTAGGCGACGTTGACCGCCCGCGGCACGTCGGCGTGGATGGGCGCGTGCTCACCGCCGAGGACGAGGATGTCGAAACCCTCGGCCACCAGCCGGTCGCCGGGGACGACCACGCGCACCCGCTCCGCCGGCGCGCCCGCCGCGACCAGCGCAGCCGCGACCGGTGCCGGCGCGACGACGCGGGCGCCGCGAGCCACGGCCACGACGACAGCGGGGGCGTCGACGTGGTCCCCGTGCTCGTGGGTGATCAGGATGGTCCCGACGCCGGCGAGTGCCGCGCCGACGTCGGAGAACGAGCCCGGGTCCACGACCAGGACGGAGCCCTCGCGGTCGAGGCGGACGCAGGAGTGGCCCCAGCGGGTCAGTGTCGTCGTCATGACCTGAGCATGGCGCCGTCGGCCGATCCGCGCGGCTCGAGAACGGGCCGTGCGGCGCCGCTCAGCGCGCCTACTCCCCGCCCTCCGCGGTGACCGTCAGCACGCGGCCGTCCTGGTGCACGACGAACGCCGTGGCGGCGCCGTGCCGCAGGACCCACGGCAGACCCTCCTCGGCGCCCATCGCCAGCAGCGTCGTGGCCAGCACGTCCGCCGTGGTCAGGTCCGCGGCCACGACGGTGGCCGCGACCAGCGACAGCTCGCGCGAACCGGTCCGTCCGTCCCAGACGTGCGCACCACGCTCGTAGGTCCCGGACGTCGCCACCGCGCCGTCGCGCAGCGCGATCTGCGCCAGCACCGCGGACCGGTCGGCGGGGTCGCGCACCGCCACCTGCCACGGTCGGCCGGGCTCCGGTTCGCCCCGCACCACCACGTCACCGCCCGCATTGACGCAGTAGTCGGTGAATCCCGCGGCGGCCAGCACGTCGGCGGCACGCTGCGCCGCCCAGCCCTTGACGACGCCGTTCGTGTCGAGACGGCCATCCGGCGAGTGCACGTCGAATGCGCCGTGGGAGTCCGCGCGGGCGCGCTCGGCGATCGCGAGCACCTCCCGCAGGTCCGGGCTGATCTCGTCCGGTGCGACCTCGCCCCGCTCGAACCGGCGCAGCTCGCTCTGGTCACGGAACGGGCTGAAGCGCTCGTCCGCCGCTCGGAGCACCGCGAACGCCTCGTCGAGCGCCGTGTCCACCCGGACCGGGTCCGCGCGGCGCACGTCCATGCCCACGGCGATCCCCATCACGTCTTCGACGCGGCGCACTCCTCAGCCCAGCAGGTCGATCGCCGACTGCAGCGACGTCTTGTAGGCCTGCGAGGTGAACGTGGCGCCCGACACGGTGTCGATCTTGGCGGAGTTCGCCGCGACCGCCTCCTGCGCCAAGATCGGTGCGGCGTAGTTGTTGATCATCACGCTCTCCTGGTGCCCGCCCGGCACCTGCAGCGCCTGCACCGCGGTGATCGTCTTGCCGGTGAACGTGACGGACACCTGCACGGGGCCGTAGCGCGTCTGCACGGTGTTCCCGACGATCACCACCGGCGCGGCCGCGGCAGGGGCGGCCCCCGACTGGGTGTTGGTCGCCGATGCGCCGGGCGCCGCCGTGGTGCCCGACGTCGTGCCCGACGTCCCGGACGACGTGCCCGACGTCCCGACGACTGAGGCAGAGCCCGCCTGCGGCGGCTCGGTCGCGCCGGCGAACCGGGTGACGGCCGCGACGGCGATGGTGGCCAGCGAACCGGCGAACAGCAGCGTCCCACGCCACGGGGTGGTGCTCATGACAGGCTCAGCTCCTCGTGGTGGATGGCCCGGCGGGGCACGCCGAGAGTGTGCGCTGTCCGCGCGACGGCGTCGATCATCGCGGGCGGCCCGCAGACGAACACGTCACGACTGGCGACGTCCGGCACCAGCGACCGCAGGTTGGCCGGCGCCAGCGGGTCGTAGCCCAGCTGCGCGCGGCGCCCGGTCAACGGGACGTAGTGCAGCAGGCTGCTCTCGGGGAACTCCCGTCCCAGGGCCAGCCGGTCGATCGAGTGGGCGCGGTGCAGCACGACCACGTCCCGGCCGGCCGCCACGAGCTCTTCGGCCAGGGCCCGGACCGGACCGATGCCCACGCCGCCGGCGACGAGCAGCACGCGCGGCGAGCGGGCCCGGTCGGACGTGAACCGGCCGAACGGTCCTTCCACCAGCACGCGCGTGCCGGGCGCCAGGTGGGCGACCGAACGGGAGTGGTCGCCGAGCATGCCGATGGTGAAGCGCACCCGGTCGCCGCGCGGAGTCAGCGACATCGAGTACGGGTGGGCCGTGACCAGGTGGCCCGCAGCGACGAATCGCAGCAGGAAGAACTGCCCGCCCCGCGCACCGAACTTGTGGAGGTCGCGGCCGCGCAGCCACACGCTCGTCGTCCCGGTCGCCTCGGCGCGCACCGCATCGACCCGCAGGCCGGCTCGGGCGTTGTCGACGAGCGGCTTGAGGAAGCGCCACCACACCACGGCGAGCCCGGTGGCGGCGTAGAGCCCGATCCAGGCGGCCCGGGCCAGCGGGGAGTCCACGAAGTGCACCCCGGCCGCGATCTGGTGCCCGAACGCCAGGTAGATCCCGCCGTAGGTCAGCAGGTGGATGACGAACCACACCTCATAGCTCAGACGCCGCCGCAGCAGCCGCGCGCTGGAGAGCCCGACGACGAGGAAGATCGCGGCGCCGATGATCGCCGACAACATCTTCGGCGTCGTCGTCAGCAGGGTCCCGACCTCGCCCCAGGGCGTGCTGTGGTCGATGAGCATCGCGCCGCCGATCATCGCGGCCACGTGCCCGACCACGAGCAGCACCACCGTGGTGCCCAGCGATCGATGCCAGGACACCAGTCGATCGAACCCCACAGCCCGCTCGAACCATGGCACCCGCGCGACCAGCAGCAGCTGCGCCAGCACGAGGAACGAGGCCTGCAGCCCGGCGAGCTCGCCGATCGCCAGCAGACCGGTCCCCGGTGTCGAACCTGCGGACGCCGGCGTGCCGACCCACCACAGCCCGGTGATGGCCAGCACCCCGGCCACGAGCAGCACGCGGATCAGGGCGTGACCCGAGTCGGGGCCGGCCGCGGCGGGCGCCGGCCGGGTCGCGGAGGCTCGGGGCCGTTGGAGGGTGTTCGTCGCCATACCCCGAACCGTGCCTGGCGCACCTGAGGAGCGGGTAGAGGGAGTCTGTGAGTCAGCCATGAGAGCCTCCTTCCCCGCGGCGGCGCGTGGTCCGGTCAGGCCTCGGTCGCGGGGTGCGGCAACGCACCCACCGCGCCAAGCGGCAGCTCGTCGTACCGCACGGTGGCGACAATGCCCACCACGCTCCGCGCGAGCTCCTCGTCCAGCGTGACGAACGCGTCAGCCTGCAGCTGCGTGAGGGCGACGTACTCGGCGTCCTCGGTGCCGGCCCAGCCGAGCCGATCGGCGACCTCCCACGCCCGCCGCCGCAGCACGCCGTCGCCGAGCAGCCTGATCGGCATCCGGGCGATCCGGTCGAGCCGGTCGCGGGCGGCATCGGCCGGCAGGGCGCCGTTGTGCACGGCTGCGTGCAACGCCGACAGCACCTGGGACCGCAGCAGGGTCGGGGCCAGCAGCCGATGCTCGGCCGACACCTGCCGCTCCTCGCTCGCCAGGCGCAGGACGACACCGGCATGGACGACGTACCTGGTCATCGGATCTCCGCTCGAACGGTGACCTCCCACGGTAGCGATCCTCGGCATGGCACCGGTGGGCGATCCGCCGCCGCCCGCCGAACCGACGGCTCCGGGAAGGCCTGCCCGGGCGGCGACGTTGTGCTTCGCATGGCCATCACCACGGCGCGGCGCTGGATCGCCCGCGAGCCCGGATCCTTCGATGCACTGGACCTGGTGGACGCCACCGTCCCGGAGCCCGGGCCGGGCGAGGTGACCATCGACGTGCGGGCCGCCGGGGTCAACCCCTCGGACTGGAAGCAGGTGATCCGCGGCACGTTCGACCAGCCGGTGCCGCTCGGCTACGAGGTGTCCGGGGTGATCGCCGCCCTCGGCCCGCACACCCAGATCGCCTCCGGGGGCGGCGCCGTCGGTGACGAGGTCGTGGCGTTCCGCGTGCGCGGCGGCTATGCGTCCGCACTGACGGTGCCCGCCGCCGACGTGTTCGCCAAGCCCGCGACGCTCGACCACCCAGCGGCGGCCAACCTGTTGCTGGTGGGGACCACGGCGGCGGACATGCTCCACGTCACCGCGGTCGACGAGGGCGAGCTGGTGCTGGTGCACGGCGCCTCCGGAGCGGTGGGCGTCAGCCTCCTGCAGCAGGCCCGCCTGCTCGGTGCGCGGGTGGTCGGCACCGCGAGCCCGGCAAGCTTCGACGTGGTGCGCCGGTTCGACGGCGTGCCGGTCTCCTACGGGGAGGGCCTCGTCGACCGCCTCCGCGCGGCGGCACCCGGACCGTTCGCCGCGGCGCTGGACACCGTGGGGACCGAGGAGGCGGTCGAGGCGAGCCTCGCCCTGGTCCCGGTGCGGGACCGCATCGTCACCATCGCGGCGTTCGAGCGGGCGCAGCGCGACGGCTTCCGGGCCGTCGGAGGCGTGCAGCCGGCGAGCCGGGTCTACCGGGACGAGGCGCGGGCCGCCTTGCTCGCGCTGGCCGCGCGCGGGGACCTCGTCGTGCCCGTGGCCCGCACGTACCCGCTCGACCAGGCCCGCGAGGCGCTCACCTTCCTGCGGGAGGGCCATCCGGGCGGAAAGCTCGCGCTGATCCCCTGACGTCTGATCCCCTGACGTCTGCTCCCGTGACGTGCCGCGGAGCCGCTACCGGGGAGCGGCGATCACCTGCACGTCCGGTCCGGGAAAGACGAGTCTCTCGTGCCCGTCCTCGAACCGGACCAGGTAGGGCGGACCGCCGTCCTGGCCCCGCACTTCGAGCACCTCACCGCGGCGGTCCGTGGTCTCGACCGTCCGGCCGTGCACGACGACATGGTCACCGACTGATGCGTGCATCGTTGCTCACCTCGTCCCCAGCGTAGGGCGGCGGCCCGGCTCCCGCACCGGCGTGGGCCGGGAGTGGGAGACTCACGGCGTGGACTTCGCCTCCGCCTATGCCCAGGGGTTCGCCCGCGTCGCCGCCTGCACGCTGCCGGTGGCGGTGGCCGATCCTGCCGCCAACGCGGCCGCGCTGATCGCTGCCGCGCGCGTCTGCCACGACGACGCCGTCGCGGTGGCCGTGTTCCCGGAGCTGTGCCTGTCCGGTTACGCCATCGACGACCTGTTCCTGCAGGACGCGCTGCTCGACGCGGTCCAGGCCGCGCTGGCGGACGTCGTCGCCGCCTCCGTCGACCTGCGGCCCGTGCTCGTGGTCGGGGCGCCGCTGCTGCACGGCAACCGGGTGCTCAACACGGCGGTGGTCGTGCACCGCGGGCGCGTGCTCGGCGTCGCCCCGAAGTCCTACCTGCCGAACTACCGCGAGTTCTACGAGCGGCGCTGGTTCGCCCCCGGCGACGACGTACGAGGCATGACCACGGTGGCGGGGCAGCGCGCACCGATCGGCCCTGACCTGCTGTTCGCCGCCACCGACGTGCGCGGCCTGGTGCTGCACGTCGAGGTGTGCGAGGACATGTGGGTGCCGGTGCCGCCGAGCGCGCAGGCGGCGTTGGCGGGCGCGACCGTGCTGGCCAACCTGTCGGGCAGCCCCATCACGGTGGGCCGCGCCGAGGACCGCCGGCTGCTGGTCCGCTCCGCCTCGGCCCGCTGCCTGGCCGCCTACGTCTACGCCGCGGCCGGGCGGGGCGAGTCCAGCACCGACCTGTCCTGGGACGGTCAGACGATGATCTACGAGCTCGGCGACCTGCTGGCGGAGGGTGAGCGGTTCGCCGAGACGTCGCAGCGCACCATCGCCGACCTCGATCTCGACCGGCTGCGCCAGGAGCGGGCCCGCACCGGCAGCTTCGACGACAACCGGCGGGCCCTGGGCCTGGCCGCCGCCGGTGGCGACGCCCGCCGCATCGAGTTCACGCTGGCTCCCCCGGCCGGCGACATCGGCCTGCGACGACCGGTGGACCGGTTCCCGTTCGTGCCGGACGACCCCGCGCGCCTGGCGCTGGACTGCTACGAGGCCTACAACATCCAGGTGACCGCGCTCGAGCAGCGGCTGCGGTCGATCGGCTCACCGAAGGTCGTCATCGGCGTGTCCGGGGGCCTGGACTCCACCCACGCCCTCATCGTGGCCGCGAACGCGATGGACCGGCTCGGGCGACCCCGCAGCGACATCCTGGCGTTCACCCTGCCCGGCTTCGCCACCAGCGAGGAGACGAAGTCCGCCGCGCTCGCCCTCATGGCGGCCCTCGGCACCACGGCGGAGACCATCGACATCCGCCCCGCCGCGCGCCAGCTGCTCGCCGACCTGGACCACCCCTACGCCCGCGGCGAGGAGGTCTACGACGTCACGTTCGAGAACGTCCAGGCGGGCCTGCGCACCGACTACCTGTTCCGCGCCGCCAACCAGCGCGGCGGCATCGTGCTGGGCACCGGCGACCTGTCCGAGCTGGCGCTCGGCTGGTGCACCTACGGCGTCGGCGACCAGATGTCGCACTACGGGGTCAACGCGGGCGTGCCCAAGACCCTCATCCAGCACCTCATCCGCTGGGTGATCAGCGAGGAGATGTTCGACGAGCGCACGGACGCCGTGCTGCTCCAGATCCTCGACCAGGAGATCTCCCCCGAGCTCGTACCGGCGCGGGAGGGTGAGCGCATCCAGAGCACGCAGGACGTCGTCGGGCCGTACGCCCTGCAGGACTTCACGCTCTATCAGGTGATTCGCCACGGCATGCGGCCGAGCCGGATCGCCTTCCTCGCCTGGCACGCGTGGCGGGACGCCGCGCACGGCGCCTGGCCACCCGGTTGGCCGACCGACCAGCGTCCGGAGTACGACCTCGCCCAGGTGCGCCACTGGCTGGAGGTCTTCGTCCGGCGGTTCTTCGCCAGCCAGTTCAAGCGCTCGGCGCTGCCGAACGGCCCGAAGGTCAGCGCCGGCGGCACCATGTCGCCCCGTGGCGACTGGCGGATGCCGTCGGACGCCTCACCGGCGGCCTGGCTCGCGGAGATCGACGCGCACGTGCCCCGGGAGAGCTGACCGCTCGCCGGGGTCACCCGAGGGGCGACCTGACCGGTCCCCAGGCTCTACTCGTCGTCCGGCACCGGACCGGTCGTCGAGGCGAGCAGGCGCCGGGCCCGTCGGCCGAGGTCGTGCAGGTCGACGCGCCCCGCGTCGACGGCGTCGGACAGCCGCGCGGCCAGGTCCAACGCCTCGTCGAGCAGGGGCGGGCCGACCACGGCCTCCTCGCCCATGTCGTGCAGGATCGTCCGCTCGGTGCGCGAGGCGACGAGCGGCTCGGCGATCCCGTCCACCCACACCCGGGTGCGGCGGCCCTCACCGCGGTCCGCGCCGCGCAGCGGGTCCAGCGCGACGATCCGGTCCGCCCGCACATACGTGCCGAAGCCCAGCGGCACCATCCGTGTGCCCGTCATGGCGCCCATGGTGGCACGGCGGCGCGCGGACGGCCGACCCGGCGTGCGGTCAGTGGAACGGTCAGCGGAACAGTGAGGCCAGCAGTCCGGTGACGACGAGGGCCGCGACGGCCCAGCCGATGGCGCTGCCCGCGACGTACGCGGCGAACCGGATCTTGGCGGCGATCCCGGGCCCCGGCGTCGGTGCGGGGGCTTCGTAGACCGCGTCCGCGACATCGCGCACCCGCTCGAGGAGCGGGGCGGTGCGGACAGAAGAAAGGGACAGTGCTGACATCGTTGTCTCGCGCTCCTCGTGGGGGCTGTGCTGCGGGGTTGCACCGGGGTCGCCGGCACTCTCAGTATCGGTCAGGAGCCCGCTTCTGAGGTGGACGTTGGGCCTATGTCGCCCGTTCGGACGCACGCAGACGGGCGCCTCCACGGGATCCGACCGGAGGCGCACAGCACGTACACAGGACCCGTCCGTCGCGGGCCGTCGTCGCAGGTCGCCCGCTGCCTAGAGTCACCGACATGAGCCACGACGCGGTCGGCCCGGCCGGCACCCCAGCGCCCCTCCGCCCGCCCGCACCAGGCTCGTTCGGTCCTCCCGCGCCTCCGGGACCTCCCGCGCCTCCAGGACCTGCCGGGCGGTTCGGACCGCCCGGACCGCTCCAGCCGACCGCGTGGGCGTCGATGCCCGTGGCGCCGGCGCCGCCTTCGCGGTTCAGCCGCGACCTGAGCACCTTCTGGGCCGGCACGCGGCCGGGAGCTCCGGTGGCCGTGCTCTCGGCGTGCGCGGCCGTGGGCGTGGCGGCGGGCGTGCTGCTCGTCGGGAACCGGGCCGGCCTCGGCGCGGCCCTGGTGGGAGCGGCCGCCTGGGCGGTCGCGATCCCCGCGTTGGTGCGCCGCCGGTCCGTCGGCGACCTGGTGCTCGCGGCCTGGTCGATCGCGCTCCTGGCGATGATGGCCGTGCGCGACGCGGGCTGGGTGGTCGCGCTGTGCGTCGTCGTCGCGCTCGGGGTGGCCGCCGCCTCGACGACAGCAGCCCGCTCGGTGTGGGCCGTGCTGCTGGCGCCCCTGAGCGCAGCCACCGGCGGGATCCGGGCGCTGCCATGGGTGACGCACGGTGCGCGCGACGCAGCGGGCGCCCGAGGGCGCGGGCTGTGGGTCGCGGTGCGCAGCGGCGCGCTGGCCGTGGGCCTGGTGGTGGTGTTCGGCGCGTTGTTCGCGTCGGCCGACCCGGTGTTCGCCAGCTACCTGCCCGAGGTGCACCTGGCCGAGCTGCCCGGAAGGGTCGTCGTGGGACTCCTGGTGGCAGGGCTGGCCGCCACCGCGGCGCACCTCGCCCGCACTCCCCCGCCCTGGTCGGACGTCACGTGGCCCCCGCCGAAGCCGGCCAGCCTCGGCGCCTGGATGGTGCCGGTCGCGGCACTCGACGCCGTGGTGCTGGCGTTCCTGCTGGTCCAGGTCGGCGCGCTGGTGGGGGGCAGCGACTACGTGGAGCAGACGGCGGGGCTGTCCTACGCCGACTACGCCCATCAGGGCTTCGGCCAGCTGGTGGCGGCCACTGCGCTCACGCTCGTCGTGGTGGCCGTGGCCGCGCGACGGGCGCCGACCGGCACGCTCCGGGACCGGGTGGCGATCCGCGCGGGCCTCGGCCTGCTGTGCGTCGGCACGCTCGGCGTCGTCGCCTCCGCGCTGGTGCGGATGAACCTCTACGTGGACGCCTTCGGGCTGACCCGGCTGCGCCTGCTGGCCACCTGGGGCGAGGTGGCGATGGGCGTGATCGTCGTGCTCGTCATCGTCGCGGGGGTGCGCTGGCGGGGCGGCTGGGTGCCGCGCGCGGTGGTGCACGTCGTGGCCGCGGCCATGCTCAGCCTCGCCCTGGTCAACCCGGATGCGCAGATCGTCACGCACAACGTGGCGGCCGACACCGGCGGCCGTGGGGTCGACCTGGTCTACCTGCAGGGCCTCTCCGCCGATGCGGCACCGGCGCTCGACGCGCTGCCCGAACCCGCCCGGTCGTGCGCGCTCAGTCGTCTCGACGTCGCGCCGGTCTCGGGCCCGGCGGACTGGAACCTGGGCCGCGCGCGTGCGGAGCAGATCCTGGCCGCCGGCGTGCAGCGCCCCGCGACGTGCGCCGACACCGTGGACCTGGTTGGCAGCACGACGACGGACGGGTGAGACTTCGGCCATGCGCCGCGACGTCACCGCCCACCTGGCCCTCGACGTCCAGGTCCCCGCGACCCTGGTGCTGCAGATCGCCGTGGCCGCCCGGCAGGCGCTGGACGAGCAGCTGACCGTCACCTCGTCCGGCGCGCCGGTCACGCCGCGGGAGATCACCGACCCGCTCGGCAACCGGGTGCACGTGCTGGATGCCGCGGTGGGCCCGCTGGTCGTCGACTACCGCGCCACCGTCACCGGGCGCGGCGGTCCCCTGGACACCTCCGAGCTGGAGCTGCTGCGCTGCCTGCGGCCGAGTCGGTACTGCGAGTCGGACGAGCTGGGTCCGACCGCTCACGGCGAGTTCGGTGGCCTGTCCGGGCCCGACCTGCTGGCCGCGGTGGGCTCGTGGGTCGGCACCCGGCTCGCCTACGTGCCCGGGTCGAGCCTGCACACCGACGGTGCGGTGCGCACCCTGCTCGCCCGGCGCGGGGTGTGCCGGGACTACGCGCACCTCGTCGTCGCGCTGCTGCGCGCCCTCGACGTGCCGGCCCGGGTGGTTGCCGTCTACGCGCCCGGCCTGGCGCCGATGGACTTCCATGCGGTGGCCGAGGCGTGGGTGGACGGGGCCTGGCGCGTGCTCGACGCGACGACGATGGCGCCCCGCGGCACGCTCGTGCGGATCGCCACCGGACGCGACGCAGCCGACACCGCCTTCCTCTCGGTGCACCACGGGGTCGCGGTGCTCGAGACGCTGGAGGTGTCAGCCGTCGCCGACGTGCTGCCCGACGACGACGTCCGCACGCTCGCGACGATCGGCTGACGCTCGGCTGCACCGCCTACGGCGGCGGGCGATCCGCGCAGCTCAGCCGAGCTCCACGCCCGGCTCAGACGAGCTCGACCCGCAGCGCCGACGCGGCCGCCCGGGCCCGCGCCCGCGCCTCGTCGACGTCCGCCCCGCGCGCCAGCGTCACCGCCACCCGTCGGTGCCCGTGCACCACCGGCTTGCCGAACAGCCGCACCTGGGCCGTCGGCACCGCCAGCGCCGCGTCGACGCCGTGGAACACCGGGACGCCGTCACCGTGGGCCAGCACCGCACACGACGCGGCGGCGCCCTGGCCGGTCCCGGCCCCGATCCGCTCCGGGTCCGGCGCAGGCAGCCCGAGCACTGCGCGGGCGTGCAGCGCGAACTCCGAGAGGTCCTGCGACACGAGCGTCACCATCCCGGTGTCGTGCGGACGCGGTGACACCTCGGAGAACAGCACCCGGTCCCCCACCACGAACAGCTCGACCCCGAACAGCCCCCACCCGCCGAGCGCCTCCGTCACCGCGGCCGCCACCCGCTTCGCCTCGTCGAGCACCCCGTCCGGCAGTGCGGCCGGCTGCCACGACTCGCGGTAGTCGCCGTCCACCTGCACATGCCCCACCGGCTCGCAGAAGGTGACGCCCCCCACGTGCCGCACGGTGAGCAGCGTGATCTCCGAGTCGAACGGTACGAACCCTTCGACGATCACCCGCACCGGTCCGTGGCCTGCCGCCCGGCCGCCCGTCTGCGCATGCCGCCAGGCCGGCTCGACCTCGTCGGGCGTGCGGACCAGCGACTGACCGTGCCCGGAGGACGACATCACGGGTTTGACGACGACCGGCAGGGTGAGCTCGGCCACCGCCGCGACGACCCCCTCAAGGCTGTCGGTGAACCGGTACGGCGACGTCGGCAGGCCCAGCTCCTCGGCGGCCAGCCGGCGGATGCCCTCGCGGTCCATCGTCAGCCGCGTCGCCCGCGCGGTCGGCACCACGCGCACGCCGGTGGCCTCCACCGCGGCCAGCACCTGGGTGGCGATCGCCTCGACCTCGGGCACGACGACATCGGGCGCCTCGGCGTCGAGCACCGCGCGCAGCGCCACCGGGTCGAGCATGTCCACCACGTGCGACCGGGTGGCGACGGCCATCGCGGGGGCGTCGGGGTACCGGTCCACCGCCACCACCTCGACGCCGAGCCGGGCCAGCTCCAGGGCCACCTCCTTGCCCAGCTCGCCGGAGCCGAGCAGGACGACGCGCGTGCCGGACGGGGTGCCGGGTGTGCCGAGGGTGCCGGGATGCATGGCGACGATCATGCCGTGGTCACCCGGGTCGCGAGGACGACACGGAGCCGTAACATGCGCGGGCTACCTTCACCGTCGAGCGCCGGTCGATCCGGCGCCGGTCCGTCCCGACAGGACGTCGGGTCGGTGCACTTCGCCTGGGAGGCCCGCCGTGCGCAAGACCCTTCTCGCCCTGGTCACCGCCACCGCCGTGGCCGTCACCCTCTCCGCGTGCGGCGGCACCGCGAACGCGGGTGGCAAGTTCGACGCGTCCACCGTGAAGAAGGACGACGCGATCGCCAAGCTGCTGCCGGAGAAGATCGCCACGGCCGGCACGCTGATCGTCGCGGCGGACACCTCGTACGCTCCCGCCGAGTACCTCGACGAGGACGGCACCACCCCGATCGGGTACGACGTCGACCTGGCCCACGCCATCGGCGCCGTGCTCGGCGTCAAGGCGGAGGTTCAGAGCGCCGACTTCACCGGCATCATCCCGGCCATCGGCAGCAAGTACGACGTCGGCATCTCGTCGTTCACCATTCGCGCCGACCGCATCGAGCAGGTCAACATGATCGCCTACTTCCAGGCGGGCGAGGCCTACGCGGTGCAGGCGGGCAACCCCAAGAAGATCGACCCGTCGGACCTCTGCGGCCTGACCGTCGGCGTCCAGACCGGCACGGTCGAGGACGACGAGCTCACCCCGGTGATGGACCAGTGCGTCGCCGACGGCAAGGACCCCATCGAGCCGCTGCGCTACGAGTCGCAGAGCGACGTCACCACGGCCCTGGTGGGCGGCAAGGCGGACATCATGTGGGCCGACTCGCCGATCATCGCCTACGCCGTCGCCCAGACCAGCGGCAAGCTCGAGCAGCTCGGTGACGTGTTCACGTCCGCCCCGCAGGGCATCGTCGTCTCGAAGGACGACGCGGCGCTGACCGAGGCGATCCAGAAGGCCGTGCAGAAGCTCATCGACGACGGCACCTACGCCCAGATCCTCAAGGCGTGGGGCAACGAGGCCGGCGCGGTGAAGACCGCCGAGCTCAACCCCGCCGTGGGCTGATCCGTGCCCGCTCGAGTCGACCAGGCGTCCACCCCCCGGGCTCCGGAGCGGATCCACGCGATCCCCGTCCGGTACCCGGGGCGGTGGGTGTCTGCCGCCGCTGTGGTGCTGCTCGCAGCCATGGTGGCGCACTCGCTAGTCACGAACGAGACGTTCGCCTGGCCGACCGTCGGCAAGTACCTGTTCAGCATGCCGGTCGTCCGCGGCGTCGGCTGGACCCTGTGGCTGACCGTCGGCTCGATGGCGATCGCGATCATCCTCGCGGTCCTGCTCGCGGTGGCGCGCCGCTCGACCAACCCCGTGCTGCGTCGCGTGTCGTGGGTCTACATCTGGTTCTTCCGCGGCACCCCGATCTACACCCAGCTGGCCTTCTGGGGCCTGATCTCCGTGCTGTACCCGCGGCTGTCGTTGGGCGTCCCGTTCGGGCCTGAGTTCTGGGTGTTCGAGACGAAGGACCTCTTCACGGCGTCCCGCGCGGCGCTGCTCGGGCTGGCGCTCAACGAGGCGGCCTACCTGGCGGAGATCGTCCGTGCCGGGCTGGAGAGCGTGGACCACGGCCAGAACGAGGCCGCCAAGGCCCTCGGCATGAAGGACGGCACGATCCTGCGCCGCATCGTGCTGCCGCAGGCGATGCGGGTGATCGTGCCGCCGACCGGCAACGAGACGATCTCGATGCTCAAGACGACCTCGCTGGTGATCGCCGTGCCGTTCACGCTCGAGCTGAACTTCGCCACCAACGCCATCGGCAACCGCACCTTTCAGCCGGTGCCGCTGCTCATCGTCGCCGCGATCTGGTACCTGGCGATCACGAGCGTGCTCATGGTCGGCCAGTTCTACCTCGAGCGGTACTACGGCAAGGGCTTCCAGCCGCACGGCCCGGTGCCCGCGGGGCCGCGGGGCGGACGTCGCCAGGAGGCGATCAACGCAGCACACACCACTCCCGACCCAGGCCCGACGGACGACATGGGACACCCCGCCGGAGGTGGTGCATGACCCCCGCCGACGAGCAGCCGATGGTGCGGGTGCAGGGCGTGCACAAGTGGTACGGCGAGACGCATGTGCTGCGCGGCATCGACCTCGAGGTGCCGAAGGGGACGGTGTGCGCCGTCCTCGGTCCGTCCGGGTCGGGCAAGTCCACCGCGCTGCGCTGCATCAACCAGCTCGAGGAGATCGGCGCCGGCCGCATCTGGCTCAACGGCGAGCTGATGGGCTACCGCGAGGGCGTGCGCCGCGGCGAGCCCGCCCTGTTCCAGCTGCACCCGAAGCTCATCGCGATGCAGCGGGCTCAGGTCGGCATGGTGTTCCAGCGCTTCAACCTCTTCCCGCACATGACCGCGCTGGCCAACGTCGCCGAGGCGCAGGTGCAGGTGCTGCACCGCAGCAAGGCCGACGCAGCCGAGCGGGCCCGCGCCATGCTGCGCCGCGTCGGCCTCGACGACCGCATGGACCACTACCCGGCCCAGCTGTCCGGTGGTCAGCAGCAGCGCGTCGCGATCGCCCGGGCCCTCGCGATGGACCCCGAGCTCATGCTGTTCGACGAGCCGACGTCGGCCCTCGACCCCGAGCTCGTCGGCGAGGTGCTCACCGTGATGCGTGACCTCGCGGCGTCGGGCATGACGATGATCGTGGTCAGCCACGAGATCGGGTTCGCCCGCGAGGTGGCCGACCAGGCGGTGTTCATGGCCGAAGGCGTCGTCGTCGAGCAGGGCACACCGGAGCAGGTGCTCGGCGATCCTCGCGAACAGCGCACCCGCGACTTCCTGGCCGCGGTCCTGTAGTCGCGGCCGGAGCGGCCTAGCCCGCCAGGCGGGCGACCGTGGCGACGAAGTCGTCGAGCTGGGCCGCCCAGTCCGTCACCACCAGTGCCGGATCGAAGTTGGCGAAGTCCTCCGGGGCCAATCCACCCGTGGTGACGGCGACAAAGCCGAAGCCGCCTGCGTTGGCAGCCACGCCGTCACCGCCGCTGTCCCCGACGAGCACGCCGCTGCTCACGGCGCGCGCTGCCGCCCGGGCCAGTGCGGCACGGTCGGGGTAGATCGACCCGAAGAACGAGTGCCCCCAGTCGAAGGCCGACAGGTCGATGCCGGCGCTGGTGAGCTTCACCCGGGTGCGGTCCTTGGAGTTGCCCGTGATCAGGGCGTTCACCCAGCCGGCGTCGTGCACCGCGCGCAGGGCCTCCTGGATGCCGGGCACCGCCTGGCAGGCGTTCCCGGGCCTGGCGTACCACTCGGTGGACAGCTCCTTGAAGCGCCGCGTCAACGGTCCTGCGAAGCTCTCCGGCAGGCCGGCCAGCTTGCGCATCTCGCGGAGGATCTGCCAGTCCACCTTGCCGTGCCGGTCGTGCAACGTGACGGCGTCGTGCCCGCTGACGTCGCGCAGCGCCTGCGCGAACACGCCGAGACCGCCCTCAGGGCTGTCGTCGATCAGCAGCGTCCCGTCCAAGTCCCACAGCACGATCATCGTCGGGCCCTCCTCGTCTCGGTCCCCGGCACGAGCCCTTCGACGGCGCCGCGCGGATGCTCCCCGTTGGGGTCCATCCGACCACGCCGAACCTGCGTCCGGGCGGGACCATGGTGGGACACCCCGAGCCCCGGCGCCGCATCGGCGGCGGGCCGGTCAGGAGATCGCGGCCCGCACCAGCTCGGCGACCCGCTTGGCCACCGCGGCGCTCCACTGCTGCAGCGCGTAGGCCACCGGCCAGAGGTCACCGTCGTCCAGATGTGCCTGGTCCTGGAAGCCCAGCGTCGAGTACCGGTACTTGAACTTGCCGGAGTCCTGGAAGAAGACGACGACCTTGCCCTCCGCGTTGGTGTATGCGGGCATCCCGTACCAGGTCTTCGGGAGCAGCTCGGGGGCGGCGGCGGTGATGGTCACGTGCACGCGCTCGGCCAGCGCGCGGTCCTCCGGCGCCATCTTCGCGATGCTGTCGAGCAGGTCCTGCAGCCCGTCGGCCTTCTTGGCGCCCTTCTTCCCCTCGGCGCGCAGCTCGGCGGCTCGCTCCTTCATCGCCGCACGCTCGTCGGCGCTGAACCCCCCGGGCTCGGTGACGTCTTCCTTCGTGGGCATGTCCGGTTCCCCTCTCGACGCTGGCGGGTCCGGCGGCTGGCCGGTCGTCCAGGGCGAGGCTAATCCGGGACGACGAGGCCGCGCTTCTCCAATCCTGCGCAGGCCGAACCGGCGGCAGCCCGCAGTTGGGTAGCCTCGTGCGATGTGGCGCCTCGGCGCCTCCCCGTCCCACACGCGCTCGGGGGTGCCGCATCGCAGGGAGGCAGCCGGTGGAGACAGCCCTCAGAAGCAGGGACGGCAGCCCCCATGTGACCGACGAGCGGTTCAACACCGTCTCGCACCTGTTCGCGGCGTGCTTCGCCCTGGTGGGCGCCGCCCTGCTGATCGTTCAGGCGGCCGAGCAGGGCGATGCCTGGAAGATCGTCGGGTTCAGCGTCTACGGGCTGTCGATCGTCACGCTGTTCGTCTCCAGCGCGGCGCACCACGGGATCGACGGCGGCCCGCGGGTGAACGAGGTGCTCCGCACGCTGGACTACAGCTCGGTCTTCCTGCTGATCGCAGGCTCTGTCACCCCGCTGGTCCTGGTGCTCTTCCGGACGGCGTATGGCTGGACGGTGCTCGGGGCGGTGTGGGCGATCGCCGCGGTAGGGATCGTCGCGCGCTCGCTGCTGCGCGAGCTGCCGAAGTACGTCACGAACACCCTCTACATCGCCCTGGGCTGGATGCCGGTGCTGCTGGTCGGCGCGGGTGCGTCGTCGCTACCGCTCGGAGCCCTCGTGCTGATGGCGGCGAGCGGCCTGATCTACAGCGTCGGCTTCGTGCTCTTCGTCATCGAGAAGCCGAACCCGTGGCCTGGTGTCTTCGGCTTCCACGAGATCTGGCACCTGATGGTGGTGCTCGCCGCGCTGCTGCACTACCTGCTCCTGACCTTCTACGTGCTGCCGGCCTAGGGCCCGGCCACTGCGAGGTCAGGGCTCTCGCCGCCGCGCCTCCGCGGCCGCACGCTCCAGCCCGCCGTGCTCCAGGCCCGCCAGAGCGCTGGTCCCCTCCCAGACGAGCCGTCCGTGGTGGCGGAGCTGGACGCTCATCGTGCCGCCCAGGTGCTCCAGCGCGCCCGGCGCTGCGCGGCGCTCCTCCACGAGCGGCACCGGCAGCACGAGCGCGTCGGACGTCGGCGCCTGGCCCTGCACCTCCACCTGCCAGCCGCGGCTGCGGCCGGTCAGCACCCAGCTCTCGTCGTCGACCACCGCGCGCACCGGGGAGGTGCCGGGGTTGCCGAAGCGCAGCAGGGTGCCGTCCTGCAGCCGGACGACCACGGCGGTCACCTCAGTACGGAACGGCCCGGCCGACACCTCGCCGCCCGCGAACGCCACGCATGCGCCCGGCTCCGCGAAGCCGTGCGCCTGCCCCCACCACCACGCCGTCGGGAACCCGTCGGCGCCCCAGTTCTTCTCGGCGTACACCTGGGCGCCGTCGAGCGCCCACGTCTCGCCGCCGACCGTGGCGGTGCCGGTGGCCCGTCCGCCCAGCAGCCACGGGTGCCAGTACTGGTTCAGGCCCGGGACCATCTGGAACCAGCTCGAGCCGCCGAACGGGCGCGTCCGCGGCCACCACGTCAGGTCGCTGAGCGTGACGTCCAGCCGGGCGTCCGGAGCCAGGTCGACGACGACCCGCCGGTCGTCCCCGACGAAGAGCGAGCCCGCCCGGGCGCCCGGGCCATGCTGCCTTGCCTGAGCGTCCATGAGCACGCCCTGCCGCCAGAAACGGCCAGGATGGGCGCCCAGGCCGACCAAGGCCCATGGCCCCTGGCTCGACCGCTGCACCCCGATCAGCGCCGTGACGACGCGCTGCTGGGCCGTGTCCGTGAACCGCCAGAAGTACCCCTCCATCGCCACGCCATGACGGGAGGTGAGCGAGCCGAAGGGCAGGTCAGCCCCGGAGGAGCGGTAGGACGCCGGGAGAAACATCCTCGGAGCCTACGGACGGTAGCGAGGCCGCGCCCGGGGGTCAGAGCGCTGCGATCACTTCCTGGGTCGAGGCGATCCGGGCGAAGCCACCGCCGTGCAGGTTCGTGGCGGTCGCCCGCGTCAGCTCCGCGGCGGTCAGCACGGTGCCGTCCGGACCGGCGAGATCGAACGTTCGGGTCGCGTCGAGTGCGACGGTGACGCGGTAGCCGAGATTGCCCCCGACGCGGGCGGTCGTCTCGACGCACATGTTCGTCTGGATCCCGGCCAGCACGATGTGCGAGATCCCGCGGCCCGTGAGCCAGGCGTGCAGGTCGACCTCGCCGTGGAAGGCCGAGTTGACGCTCTTGCCGAACACGAGCGCCGGCTCGATGCCCTGCACCGCGGCGGTGAAGGAGTTGCCCGGCGTGCCGGGGGCGAGCGGGGAGCTCGGCTTGCGCGAGTCGTGACGCACGAGGACCACCGGCTGTCCCGCCCTGTGCCACGCCGCGGCCAGCAGCGCGATGTTCGCCTCGGCATCGGGGTTGTTCGGTGGTCCCCACGCAGGATCCCCGAACCCCTGCTGGACGTCGATCACGATGAGGGCAGTCGCTGCAGCCATGGATCCATTCTCCGGCATGTCCACCGCTCAGCGGGAGACAGCGAGCCGATACACGTCGAGGTCCACGGCAGAACCATCGGGCGCCGGTTGCAGGACTCCGACGAACACCCCCGTCCGGAGCGCAGTCGGACCCGTGTCGCCCACCTCGAAGGTCGGCCTCGTGAGGAAGGGAGGTTCGGCGTGCGCGGGCAGCTCCGCGGTGTTGACCACACTGACCGCTGCCCCACCCTCGAGCAACAGCTCATACCTCGCGCTGAGCTCGACCGAGCCGTCGGCGCGCACGACATTCCAGTCGGCGCCGCCCGCGACGACGACGCCCGACAGGTCCCCGGAGACCGTGCCACCGACGATCGGGATGACGCGCCGGAAGCCGCTGGGCGTCGGTCCCAGCTCCAGCGGAGGCCCCAGGAGGACCTTCACGGAGAACGTGAGCTCGCCCCTCAGCCTCATGGTCCCGATCCTCTCCCGCCTGCTCGGGTGGGCTCCGAACAGCAGGTCAGGGTCCCGCCAGAGTACCCCCGGCAAGACCCTGACCTGCACAAACACTGTCGGGCTGACAGGATTTGAACCTGCGACCCCTTGACCCCCAGTCAAGTGCGCTACCAAGCTGCGCCACAGCCCGCGGACCCCGAAAGGACCGCCGATGAGCCTACCGCACGCCCCGGCCGGGCCCGGCACCGACCGCTGGGGCGGGCCTCAGCGCCCTACTCGTCCCCCTCCGAGCCGCCGGACTCGCCCGCCTCGTCGGCGAGGCGCTGCGCCGCTGCACGGTCTGCCTTGGCGATATCCCGCCGCGCCAGGTCGATCGCGAACCACAGCAGCGCTGCCCACGCGATCCCCATCAGGGCCCACAGCCACCCGAGGCCACCGGTGCCGTTGGGGATCACCGAATAGCCCAGGTACACGCCGGCGAACAGCGTCATGAGCAGGATCGGCTGCTTCAGATAGCGGAACAGCCTCTCGATGGGGTCCGGGCGGAGGGGCGGGACCGGGAGCTCGGGGGGCATGCAAGGAATCGTACGGGCCGCGACCGCGGCACCGTCCTTCGGCCGGTTCAGCGCCGGCGCTTCTCCCGCACGCGCACCGAGATGGCGATCGGCGTCCCCTCGAAGCCGAAGGTCTCGCGCAGCCGCCGCTCGATGTACCGCCGGTAGCCCGGGTCGAGGAACCCCGTGGTGAAGATGACGAACCGCGGCGGCCGGCTGGACGCCTGGGTGGCGAACAGGATGCGCGGCTGCTTGCCGCCCCGCAGCGGGTGCGGGTGCGCCGCCACCAGCTCGCCCAGGAAGGCGTTGAGCCGGCCGGTCGACACGCGGGTGTCCCACGAGGCCAGCGCGGTCTCCAGGGCCGGCACCAGCCGGTCGGAGTGCCAGCCGGTCTTCGCCGAGACGTTCACCCGCGGCGCCCACTGCACCTGCACCAGGTCAAGCTCGATCTCCCGCTCCAGGTAGGGCCGGCGGTCGTCGTCCATGAGGTCCCACTTGTTGAACGCGAGCACCAGCGCGCGGCCCGCATCCACCACCTGCGAGATCACCCGGGTGTCCTGCTCGGTCATCGGCTCCGACGCGTCGATGAGCACCACCGCCACCTCGGCCTTCTCGATGGCGGACTGGGTACGCAGGGAGGCGTAGAAGTCCGCTCCGGACGCCTGCCGCACGCGCCGACGGATGCCGGCCGTGTCGACGAGCACGTAGGGCACGCCCTTGATCTGGACGAGCTCGTCGACGGGGTCACGCGTGGTGCCGGCCACCTCGTCGACCA
>Ga0302264_1000047_pt1 | contig 32160 bp, 27 predicted proteins | sample II_Fen_N3_4_FD_194563 | JGI IMG/M metagenome (GOLD analysis project Ga0302264, IMG submission 194563) | Peat permafrost microbial communities from Stordalen Mire near Abisko, Sweden - II_Fen_N3_4 | ecosystem: Environmental > Terrestrial > Soil > Wetlands > Permafrost | place: Sweden: Abisko... | reverse complement strand
TAGGTGGGAAGCACATGTCGTCGATGTTCAAGGCCAGGGCCTGGGCGCTGCCGATGGCTTCTTCGCCGAGGCTCTGCATATAGAACGACATTTTTTTCTGACGTTGGGCGACCACCATGCGGTTATCGAAGATCCGCGTCTTGAGCATGGCACGCATGCCGCGACGCAGGATCTCGACAGGCACGCCTTCAGCCCACGGACCGAGGGCCTGGCCCTGATCGTCGAGCACGCGAATCAGGCCCTTGGCCAGGTCGGCGGTGTCGGCGGGTTCTACGTTGATAGGGGGTTTGCGCACCAGGCCCGCGTCCGTCAGACGCAGGTAGGTAAAGTCAGTCTTGCAGCCCGGGCGGCCCGAGGGTTCGGGAACGTGCAGGCAAAGGGGTGCATACGGCTGGTTCATGGCTTTCTACGCTCGATCTTGTGAATTTCTTGTAGTGGGCGCGCTAGCTGACCGTCTTTCTCCGGGTAGGAGAAATCTTGTCCTACAACAATCATAGGCGGGGCGTAGAAGAATATTTATCTGTGTTTCATTGCGCTCGGGCTCATTTGCGGATAAAAAAACTGCATAAACACAATAAACAGGTGATTTTGTCTCATGCGCAAACTGGACCGTACCGATATCGGCATTCTCAATGCCCTGCAGGAGAATGCCCGCATCACCAACGCCGACCTCGCCCGTTCGGTCAACCTGTCGCCCACACCGTGCTTCAACCGGGTCAAGGCGATGGAGGAACTGGGCCTGATTCGTGACCAGGTGACCCTGCTGGATGCCGACCTGCTGGGGCTGCACGTCAACGTGTTTATCCACGTCAGCCTGGAAAAGCAGAACGAACTGGCCTTGCAGCAATTCGAAGGGGCGATTTCCGACCGGCCCGAGGTGATGGAGTGCTACTTGATGGCCGGCGACCCGGACTACCTGATCCGTGTGCTGGTGCCGACGATCCAGTCGCTGGAACGTTTCATGATGGACTTTCTAACCAAAGTGCCAGGCGTTGCCAATATCCGCTCCAGCTTTGCGCTCAAGCAAGTACGCTATAAGACCGCGTTGCCGCTGCCGCCGGATGGATTGATGGTTTGATCTCGGCTTGCAATAACCCCAGTTATTTTGATAGTTAGCTAGATAACTACCGGCGCTGTTTTTTATTTCTTTTGTAAATAAAAAATTACTTAATCGGTCACGTATTTTTCACATCTGATTCAACACATTAGCACCCAGCAGGCCGTGAAATTCGCGGCCCATAATATGGGTGAACCGCGATGTCCATGAGAGCCTTGAAGTTGAACGTTCGTACCACTCTGTGTTTTGGTGTGGTGTGTCTTCTGCTGTTAGTACAAGGAGCAATGACGCTTATAAAAGTCGATAAGGTTTATTCTTCGACCGTTGAAATCGAAACCAACTGGCTCCCCAGTATTCGCCTGGGCGGTGAGATAGATGCGGCTTTTTACAAACTGCGTCTTGATCTACGTCGTTTTGCCATGGAAGCCACGCGTCAAGACCCAGCGTCTCTTGAGAAGCTCAAAAGTGTTCGCGCGCAAGCGCTCGAAATTGCCGAGCGCTATGCGCCGTTAGTGTCGAGCCCCGAGGAGCAAGTCAAGTACAACGAGGTATTGAGCGGGATAAAGAACTATGTCCAGAAAACGGATGAGTTCCTCGCACAAGCCTCCAGCCTTTCCGCCGAGCAGACGGCAACCTATTTGCGTGAGGTTAACGGACCGATTGCACTTGCTGTGCAGAGTTCCATCAGCGAACTGATCGCGTTGAACGCGCGTGGCTCCTCCGAGGCGGTGCAGGTCGCGTCCAGCGAGTATGAAGGGGCGCGTTTGTTTACCTGGATCTTGGGGATCGGCTCGTTGCTGGTCACCATCGTGATCGCGCGTTTGTTTACCCGCAGCATCATTAAACCGGTGCACGAATTGTTGGTGTCGACCGGCAAAATTGCCGATGGGGATTTGCGTGTGGCCATTGCCATCAATGGCAATGATGAGCTGACCGAATTGCAACGGTCTACCGCGTCCATGCAGATGAGCCTGAAAAGCACCCTGCAGAATATTTCGGAGGCGTCTGGGCAACTGGCTTCGGCGGCAGAGGAGATGAGTTCGATCACCCGCGAGTCCAGTGCAGGTATTGAACGCCAAAGCATGGAGACGGATCAGGCCGCCACGGCGGTTAACGAGATGACGGCGGCGGTGGAAGAGGTGGCCAGGAATGCGATCTCGGCTTCCCAGTCGACGCAAGACTCCCAGCGTTCGGCCAAAATCGGCCAGGAGCGCGTGACGCAAACCATCGCTTCCATCGAGAAGCTCAGCGCCACGGTGCAGCAGACCGGCGTGGAAGTCGAAGGGTTGGCCAAGCAGGCTCAGGATATTGCGCGGGTGGTTGAGGTGATTCGCTCCATTGCCGAGCAAACCAACCTGCTGGCCTTGAACGCCGCCATTGAAGCCGCCAGGGCCGGGGAACAGGGGCGGGGCTTTGCGGTGGTGGCCGACGAAGTACGGGCGCTGGCCCATAGAACGCAAACCTCGACCCAGGAAATCGAGCACATGATTGCGAAAATCCAGACCTGCTCCAGCGAGGCGGTGTCCTCCATGGCGCTGAACCGCAGCGACGCAGTGGACTCGCTGAAAATCGCCCATGAAGCCGGTGTGGCCTTGGCGCAAATCACTGAGTCCATTGCAGATATCAATGACCGCAACCTGTTGATCGCCACGGCATCCGAGGAGCAGGCCCACGTTGCCCGCTCGGTGGACCAGAACCTGATCAGCATTCGGGATCTGTCCATCCAGAGTTCTTCCGCCGCTGGGCAAACCTCCATCGCCAGTCATGAGCTTTCCAAGCTGGCGGTCGACCTCAAGCAGATCGTTGCCAAGTTCTCCGTCAGCTGAGTAACGGCATGCGTCCTTAACGTGCGCTCCGGCTGGAGCGCACTCAGAGCTGATTGAGCGGGATCTTCAGGTACACCACCCCATTCTCTTCGGGCGGCGGCATATTCCCCGCTCGCACGTTCACCTGGATCGCCGGCAGCAACAGTGTCGGCATCCCCAGCCCGGCATCGCGCTGGGTGCGCATCTGCACAAACGCCGCTTCATCCACGCCGTCATGCACATGAATATTGCCCGCGCGCTGCTCGGCCACGGTGGTCTGGCACCGGGCCTCACGGCCTTGTGGCGGGTAGTCGTGGCACACGTACAGCCGGGTGTGCGGTGGGAAGGTCAATAGTTTGCGCATCGACGCATACAACTGATGCGCATTGCCGCCCGGAAAGTCGCAGCGGGCGGTGCCGACGTCGGGCATGAACAGGGTGTCGCCCACCAGGATCAACTGATCGTCGATCAGGTAGGCCATGTCCGCCGGGGTGTGGCCGGGAACGTGCAAGGCCTGGGCCTTCAAACTGCCGATATGGAAGATTTCATCCGGGGCAAACAGATGGTCGAACTGCGAACCGTCGACGCGAAATTCCGGCTCCAGGTTGAACAAGTGCTTGAACACATGCTGCACGTTGCGGATGGCCTGGCCAATGGCGATCTTGCCGCCCAACACCCGGCGCAGGTAAGGCGCGGCGGACAGATGGTCGGCATGGGCGTGGGTTTCCAGCAGCCATTGCACCTGTAGGCGATGTTCGCGCACGTAGGCGATCACCTTGTCGGCCTGGCGTGTGTCGGTGCGCCCGGAGGCTGGGTCGTAGTTGAGCACCGAGTCGACGATGGCGCAGGGCCCATCATCTGCCTCATGCACCACATAGGTGTAGGTCGACGATGCCTCGTCCAGAAAAGCCTGAATCAACGCTGGCATGGGCGGCGGTCCTTGGTGGCGGGCTGCGGGTTACATTCGCGATGTGTTCCACATGGGCTTAGGAGCTTAAGGGAAAGAAACGGTTCGAGGCAAAGGATCGACCTGTAACAGCACATGACGCGATCTTTCGGCATGTTGTTCAGGGCCGGTCGTACACCCTAAGTGCCGGGCCTGTAACCCGGCCCGTCTTACACCGAATTTGCCGGGCACCCGCTGCTCGCCCAAAGCACCCTCAAACCAGCGCCAAGGCAGCGTAGGCCGTGGCCTGGCAGCTTTCGATAATCGCCTCCGACATCACGTCCCCGTTGCGGAGCGCACCATGCATAACAATAAGAATCTCCCCCTGCGTCTGTTACCTGCCTTTCTCGTCGGCCTGGGCCTGGGCCTGAGCCCGCTCGCCCACGCCGAAATCATGCTGTACGACAAAGATGAAACCACCTTCTCCACCGATGGCTACATCAACGCCTTCTACGTCAACAGCAAAGTAGACCGCGCCGGTGACCAATACGACCGCAGCCAGGCCCGGGTGAAGATGGGCTTTTTGCCCAACTACCTGGGCTTCAACATGACCAAGCAGGCCGACGACCTCAAGCTCGGCGCCCGTGCCTCGTTCTGGGTGACCATCAACGACAGCCAGACCAACGGCACCGACACCGCCATCGATGTGCGCCAGTTCTACGGCACGGTGGCCAACCCGGAGTGGGGCGAAGTGCTGATCGGCAAGGACTTCGGCCTCTTCGCGCGTTCCAATATCCTGCTCGATGAATTGCTGGCGGGCTACGGCCAGGTCAGCGACAGCCTCGGCCTGGTCGATGGCGGCGGGGTTTCGTTCGGCAATATCGGCAGCGGCTACCCGTACCCGTTCCCAACCTCACAGATCACCTACCGCACCCCGGTGATGGACGGCCTGCGTATTGCCGTCGGCATCCTCGACCCGGTCGACACCAACAACAGCAGCCCCCAAGGCAAGGCCTACCAGAAGAACCCGCGTACCGAGAGCGAGATCACCTACCAGTTCGACCTGGGCGGGGCGAAGATCTACAGCTGGCTCAACGGCAGCTACCAGACCTCGGACAACACCGACGCCAACGTCGACAGCGTCACCTCCAAGGGCCTGGGCTACGGCGTGCAGGCGAAAATGGGCGGCCTGTCCCTGACCGGTTCGGGTTTCCAGGCCAAGGGCATCAATCCGTTTTTCACCAACAATGCCGGCGAAGCGACCCTGCGCAATGTCGACAGCAACGGCTACCTGCTGCAAGGCTCCTACAAGCTGGGCAAGAACCGCCTGGCGCTGTCGTATGGCAAGACCAAGGACGACGGCAACGGCGTGGTAGGCAGCGGCGCGGACTATGACACCCGCGGCATTGCGCTATTTCATGACGTGAACGACAACCTCAAGCTGGTCGCCGAATACAACCAGTTCCAGATCAAGGGGCATGAAACCAGCGCCCAGAATGAAGACACCGACACCTTCGCCGTCGGTGCCGTACTCACCTGGTAGTCATTTGGAATACGGACCCTGTGGGAGGGAGCTTGCTCCCGATAGCGATGGATCAGTCACCGATGATGTGGCTGAAACAGCGCCATCGGGAGCAAGCCCCCTCCCACCTTTGATCACCGGCACCCTGAGCGTCTAATCCCATCGAATCCCCCCACCCAGTACCCAAGTAGCATAGGTTCCGCCCCCCCAGCCTTCGTACACTCATGCTTCAGAGCGGAGAGTCGACGATGCACAACCATGAAGGCGTAGTCAGTGCCATGTCCCTGGCCACCGATGCCGAGCAGGCCGCCGAAGAATTGGCCGAGCAACTGCTGCATCCGTACCTGGGCTTTGTGCTGTTTTTCTGCTCGGCCTCCTACGACCTGCAGGCCCTCGGCCAAGCCCTGCAACGCTGTTTCGGCAATGTGCGGCTCGTCGGTTGCACCAGCGCCGGCGAGATCACGCCCCAAGGCTACGGCCGCAATTGCGTGACGGCCATGGGCTTCAACCACGCGCATTTTTCGATTGCCACCGAACTGATCGACCAGGTGGAGCACTTCAGCCTGATCGACGCCCAGCACATGGTCGAACGCCTGGTGGGCGGCTGTCGCAGCAACACCCTGGCGCCGATCAAGGGCAACACCTTCGCCCTGACCTTGCTCGACGGCCTGTCCAGCCGTGAAGAAATGGTGCTCGCGGCCCTCAGCGCGGCGCTCGGCGATATCCCGCATTTCGGCGGCTCGGCCGGCGACGACAATTACCTCACGCACACCCACGTGTATTTCAACGGCGCGTTCCACAGCGGCGCGGCCGTGGTGGTGCTGGTCAATACCTGGCTGGACTTCGAAGTGTTCACCACCCACCACATTCTGCCGCGCGCGGAAAAACTGGTGGTGACCGGCGCCGACAGCCCGTCGCGGCGGGTATTCGAGCTCAACGCCGAGCCCGCCGCCGAGGAGTATGCGCGGCATATCGGCGTGGCCGTGGCCGACCTCGACCACCGCGTCTTCGCCGCGCATCCACTGGCGGTGCGCATCCACGACCAGTACTACGTCAGGGCGATCCAGCAGGTACATGACGACCTGAGCCTGAGTTTCTACTGCGCCGTGGAAAACGGCATCGTCCTCACGGTGATGAAACCCGGCCCGATCCTGCCGAACCTGCAAACCCTGTTCGACGGCCTGCAATCGCGCCTGGGCGAGCTGCTGTTGACCATAGGCTGCGACTGCTTCCTGCGCCGCCTGGAGCTGGAAGACAGCGGCACCCTCGAGCAGATCGGGAGCTACTTGCGCGACCAGCGGGTGATGGGGTTCAACACCTACGGAGAACAGTTCAATGGCATGCACATCAACCAGACCTTCACCGGCGTCGCCATTGCCCGAGGACGTGCCCCTGGATCGCAATGAACTGTTGGCCGAACTGGCGCGGCTGCGCCTGGATAATCACAAACTGACACGGATCAACGCGGCGCTGATCGAGCGCATCGAGTCCGGGGTGACCCAGGGCAACGACCCCTACACCACGTTCCAGCACTCGGTGGTGCTGGCCGAACAAGTGCGCGAGCGCACCGACGCGCTGAACCAGGCGATGGCCGAACTGCGCGCCAGCAACCACTTGCTGATCAACGCCCGACTGCGCGCCGAAACCCTGCGCCGTGAACAGGCGGCGGCGCAAAAGGCCCAGGAGAGCGAGCGCTGGATTCGCCTGATCACCGACCATGTGCCGGCCCTGATCGGCTACCTCAATGCCGACCTGGTGTATGAATTCACCAACAAGGTCTATGAGGAATGGTACTGCTGGCCGCGGGGCATGATGCTCGGCCAGAGCCTGCGCGAAGTCCACAGCGAAGAGCACTGTCAGCGCCTGGATGCCTACGTCGCGCAGGCGCTGGCGGGGGAGAGCGTGACCTTCGAATTCGCCGAAACCAACATCAACAACCAGGAGCGCTACATGCTGCGCTCCTACGTGCCCAACCGCCTGGCCAGCGGCGAAGTGGTGGGGATCTTTGTGCTGATCCGCGACATCACCGAGCGCCGGCGCACCGCCGAGGCCCTGCACCAGGCTTATCAGAACCTGGAACTTCGCGTCGCCCAGCGCACCTCGGAACTGACCGCGCTGAACGACCAGTTGCTGCGCGAAATCGACGAACGCCGCGGCGTGGAATCGCGCCTGCGCGAAGCCAAACTCGAAGCCGAGCAGGCCAACCTGTCGAAAACCAAATTCCTTGCTGCCGTCAGCCATGACCTGCTGCAACCGTTGAACGCCGCGCGGCTGTTTACCGGCGCCTTACTCGAACGCCGCGAACCCCAGGCCAATGAAACCCTGGTGCGCAACGTGAGCAACTCGCTGGAAGACGTGGAAAACCTGTTGGGCACCCTGGTCGATATTTCCAAGCTGGATGCCGGGGTGATCAAAGCCGATATCGCGCCGTTCGCCCTCAGCGAGCTGCTCGACAACCTGGCCGTCGAGTTCACCCAACTGGCGCGCAGCGAAGGCCTGGAGTTGCACTTCATCGGCTGCTCGGCGTTGGTGCGCAGCGATATCCAGCTGTTGGCGCGGATTCTGCGCAACCTGCTGAGCAATGCCATTCGCTACACCTATTCGGGGCGCGTGGTGCTGGGCTGTCGACGCCAGCACCAGCGCTTGTCGATCCAGGTCTGGGACAGCGGCATGGGCATCGCCGAGGATCGCCTGGAGGAGATTTTCCAGGAGTTCAAGCGCGGCGATGTGCAGCGGCGCGACCAGGATCGCGGGCTGGGCCTGGGCCTGGCCATCGTGGAAAAAATCGCCGGCATTCTCGGCCATCGCATCACCGTCAAGTCGTGGCCGGGCAAGGGCTCGATGTTCGCGGTGGACGTGCCCTTGAGCGCCACCGCGCCCAAATCGCTGCCCCAGCCGTGCATGAGCGAACCGATGCTGGAGCGCCTGCAAGGCGCCCGGGTGTGGGTGCTCGATAACGACGCGGCGATCTGCGCGGGAATGCGCACGTTGTTGGAAGGGTGGGGCTGCCGGGTGGTCACCGCCTTGTCGGAACAGGACCTGGCGCGGCAGGTCGACAACTACCATGCCGAAGCCGATCTGCTGATTGCCGATTACCACCTGGACGATGAGCAGAACGGCGTGGACGCCGTGGCGCGCATCAACGCCCGGCGCGCCAGCCCGATCCCGGCGATGATGATCACCGCCAACTACAGCAACGAACTGAAACTGCAGATCCGCGAGCTGGGGCACACCTTGATGCACAAACCGGTGCGGCCGATGAAGCTCAAGACCGCGATGAGTCACCTGCTCGGCAAGTGACCACCGAACGCTCCTCAAACAGCGATCAAACAGAGATCCAGAGAACCAGAGACCAAATGGAGATCAAATGTGGGAGGGGGCTTGCCCCCGATAGCTGACTGTCAGTCACTGCATCTGTAACTGATCCACCGCTATCGGGGGCAAGCCCCCTCCCACACAAGCCCACACCCACAAGGTTCTTGGTTTAGGCTGACAAATCAGCGGCGCAGGTACGAACCAAAATCAATATCCCCCGCACTCAAAATCGCCTGCACCCGATTATGCACATTCAACTTACGCAAAATCGCCGACACATGGGCCTTCACCGTGGTTTCAGCGATCTCCAGAGTGTAGGCAATCTGCTTGTTCGACTCGCCCTTGGTCATCCGCTCCAGCACCAGCAACTGCTTGCGGGTCAATGCCTGCAGCAATTCGGGGGCGAAACCGGGGTTTTCGTTCAGGCGCCGATGGGTGCCGGGTTTCTGGGTGCGGATGATGTCCGGTGGCAGGTACACATTGCCGTTGAGAATCTGCTGGATCGCCTCGGTCATTTGCAGGCGCGGCGACGACTTGGTGATAAAACCGACGGCGCCATAAGTGATGGCCTGCAGCACGATCTGTTTATCCTGCTCGGCGGACACGATCACCACCGGGATGGTCGGCGATTCGTTGCGCAGGTTGATCAGGCCATTGAGGCCGTGCATGCCGGGCATGTTCAGGTCGAGCAGGATCAGGTCGAGGTCGTCGTGTTCCTGGGTCAACGCCAGGGCGCTTTCCAGGTCGGCGGTCTCCATCACTTCGCTGCCGGGGAAACCGTCGCTGATGACGTTATGCATCGCTTCGCGAAACAGTGGGTGATCATCGGCAATCAGGATTTTGTACATGGCCGTTCACCTTTCTTATAGTGGTTATTCAAATGGCTCGGGTTGGGCGACCGACACCGGCAGTTTCGCCGCTTCCCAGGCATCCAGACCATCGCGATACCAATACACAGAGGTATAGCCCAGGTTGGCGGCACGTTTTACCGCGTTCCAACTCAGCCAGCAATCGGAGCGGCAGTAGAAGACCAACGGTCGCGCGAGGTTGCCGCCGCTGTAGGCGTACACATGGCGCACGAAATAACTTTGCCACTCCGGTGTGAGATCGCCGTCGCCGGTGTTGGCCAGCCAACGGCTGCCGGGCAGGTTGGCGTGGGGCTGGTCTTCGATGAAGCGGCCTTGCAGCCATTGGCGGCGGTACACATCGATCAGTACCGGGGCCGGGGTCTGGGTCAGCAGGGCTTGCAGGGCAGGGGTGTCGATGATCGTCGCGCCCTGCACGTGATCGGGCGTGGGGCTGCGGTACAGGCTGGTGCGATAACCGTCGGCGGAAAATAAGGCGGTATCGGCCTGTACGTTGGCGGCAAACAGGCACAGCAGCGCCAACAAGGGCAGTCGGGCAGGCAGCATGGCAGGGCGATCCTTATCGTTATGCGCCCATTACACGTGAGTCCCGAGCCCTTGGGAATGCGACGATAGACATGAAAACCAGTACTAAAGTAGTAGTTTTTGCCGCCTTCAGCCTTTTTTGCGCAACGCCGCATGCTGTGGGTTGAAGGTGAGCACCGCCAACAGTGCGAACAGCACGGTCAAACCCAGGCAAACCGCGAGGGCCAGGCCGGCGAAGCGTTCATACAGGGCAAAGCGCACCAGTTCCACGGCGTGGGTGAAAGGGTTGATTGCGCACAGCCAATACAGCCACTCGCTGGAGTCGCGCATCTTCCACAACGGGTACAGCGCCGATGACATGAAAAACAGCGGGAAGATCACGAAATTCATCACCCCGGCAAAGTTCTCCAGTTGGCGAATCGCGTTCGACAGCAGCAGGCCCAGGGCGCTCAACATCAAGGCCACCAACAGCAACGCCGGCAGGGCGATCAACAGCCCCATGGCCGGCGGTTGCACGCCGTAGACCCAGGCAATCGCCAGGAACCCGTACACCTGCAACAGCGAAATCAACGCGGTGGCGAGCAACTTGCTGCACAGCAAAAACGTGCGCGGCAGCGGGCTGGTCAGCAACACGCGCATGCTGCCCATCTCGCGGTCGTAGACCATCGACAGCGAACCCTGCATGCCGTTGAACAGCAGGATCATGCAGGCCAGCCCCGGGATGATGTAGACCTCGTAGGGGATGTAGGTGTCGTAGGGTTCTATCACCGAGATACCCAGTGCGGCGCGGAACCCGGCGGCGAACACCAGCAACCACAACAGCGGGCGCACCAGGGCGCTGAGAAACCGCGTGCGCTGCAACACAAAGCGCAGCCACTCGCGCAGCACGATGCCGCGCAAACATTGCCAGTAAGCATTCATGCCGGGGCTCCCGTCGAAGTGGCGCGGGTCAGGCGCGCGAACACGCTGCCGAGGTCGCCGCCCTGTTCCAGGATCAGCGCATCGACTTGCCCGCTGGCCACCAAGCGGCCCTGGTGCAGGATCATCAACGCATCGTCGGGTTGCACTTCATCGAGCAGATGGGTGGTCCACAGCACGCTGATGCCTTGCTCAAGGCACAGGTTGCGCACGTGCTGGTTCAGCGCCAGGCGGCTGGCGGGGTCGAGGCCGACGCTGGCTTCATCCAGCAACAGCAAGCGCGGTTCATGCAGCAACGCCCGGGCGATTTCCACGCGGCGCCGGTGCCCGCCGTTGAGCTCGCGGACTTTTTCGCGGCGCCGTTCGGTGAGGGCCTGGCGCGCCAGCTCGGCGGCGACGCGCACGTCGGTCTGGCGCCGCGACAAACCGTGCAGCGCGGCGTGATAGCGCAGGTTCTGTTCGACGCTCAAATCCAGGTCCAGGGTGCTTTGCTGGAACACCACCCCCAGTTGCGTGAGGGCCGCGCGCGGTGCGTCGCGCAGGGAATGGCCGCCCACGCGGATGTCGCCGCTTTGCAGGTCGTACAAGCGCGTGAGCAGGGCGATCAAGGTCGACTTGCCGGCGCCGTTGGGCCCCAGCAACGCGGCAAAGCGCCCCGGTGCCAGGCTGAAACTCACCTCGTGCAAGGCCTGGCGCGCGCCATAGGCGAAGCTCAGGTCGCGCACCTCCAGGGCATTCATGGCGTGACCACCACGCCCCACGGATAACGCCCGACTTTCACCGACTTGATCACCTTGAGGCTGTCCACATCGATCACCGACACATCGCCGCTGACGCCATTGGTGGCCAGCAACTGTTTTTCGTCCGGGGTAAATGCCATCTGCCACACGCGGCGGCCCACCAGCAGGTAGTCGAGGATCTCGAAGGTCTTGGCGTCGATCACGGCCACATGGTTGGCCGGGCCCAGGGCGACAAAGCCGTACTTGCCGTCGGCGCTGAGCTTGATCCCCACCGGCTGTACCTTGTCTGGGTGGACGCCCTTGATCTTGAAGGTCAGGGTCTTGAGGACCGCGCGGCTGGCCACATCGAGAATGGTCACGGTGCCGCCGATCTCCGCCGAGGCCCACAGTTGCGAACCATCGTGGTTGAACTCGACGAAGCGCGGGCGCTGGTCTACCAGGGTGCTGTCGACCAGGGTCTGGGTGCTGGTGTCGATCCAGTGCAGCATGTTCGTGGTTTCGCTGGTGTTCACTGCCCACTTGCCGTCCGGGCTTACGGCCATGCCTTCGGGCTCGACGCCGACGTTGATCTGGCCGAGTACCTTGGAGGTCTCGGTGTCGATCACCGTGACCAGTGCATCGTCTTCGTTAGACACATACAGCCAGCGGTCGTTGGGGTGCAGGGCGAACTGCTCGGGGTCTTTGCCGGAGGGCAGTTCCTTGATGATCTTGCGCGTGGCCACGTCCATCACCTGCACGCGGTCCGAGTCGCTGGCGCAGATGTACAGCAGCTTTTTGTCATGGGACAGCAGCAGGCCCCGTGGGCGCTGGCCGACCTTGAGCGTGTCGGTGACTTGCAGGGTCTGCATGTCGATCAGGCTCAGTGTGTTGTCTTTCTCGTTGGAGACCCAGGCGGTGCTGGCCACGGCGTGCCCGGCGGCAAGTAGCAGGGCGCATGAGAGCAGGGTGCGGCGCATGGCGGATTCCTTATTATTGTGTGAGCGATCAGGGGAAGCGGCAGGTCACCTCGGGCTTGTCATAGCCCAGGCTGTCCATTTCGTTGAAAGGGTGCAGGAAACCGTCCTGGGGCGAGGTGCTGACCAGGGCGCGCGGTTGCACGATGGGGATCGGTTGGCGCAGTTCGCCGTTCCAGGGGCGGTAGCTGAGCTTGCGGCCCTTGAAGCCGTCCAGCGGCAGTTGCTCGCTGATTTCCAGTTGGCGGATGGTCATGGGATCGACCTGGCGCAGCTTGCTCACCGCACTGGCGACGCTGCGCACGGCCATCCAGGCGGCGAAGTCGCGGTCGTTCATCCAGCGCCCGGCCAGGGCCTCGAAGCGTTTTTGCAATTGCGCGGCGCCGTAGGTCTCGACGGTTTTGTGCCAGCCGGTGGGCGTCAGGCCCTGGGTGCCGGCGACGGGGCGCGGGTACCAGGTCTGGTAGGGCACGTACTCGCCGAAGTCGCCGCGCTCGTCCGCCACCAGCACCACGTCGTATTCGGCGGTCTGGGTGAACAGCGGCATGTCCGCCTGGGCGCTGCGGCGTTGGTCGTTATCGAAGCGCCAGGCTTTCTCCGCCACCAGTTTCACGCCGAAGCGCTTGGCGGCGCGGCGTAGGGCGGCGGCGTAGGCCTGGTCATCCTCGGTGGGGCCGACGATCAGCAACGCCTTCTGCCATTTGCGCACCACCAGAAATTGCGCCAGGGCATCGGCGAGCATGGCCCGGCTCGGCAGTGTATGCAGCACGTTGCCCAGGCAATCGGTGCTGCGCAGGCTGTCATCGGGGCTGCCGGCGTTGAACAGCAGGCTGTCGGGCAAGGCTGCGCTGAGCTGGCGCAGGCTGGCGGCGGGGGCGTTGACCACGAACAGGCGCAGGCCTTGGGCGTGCTGGGCCTGGGCGGCGGCGAGCAGGGCGTCGGGGCTGTCCACCGTGGTGGCGGTCAGGCTGTAGCGCTGGTTGAGAAAGGCGCCGGTGCTATTGCTGTCGATGATCGCCAGCTCCGCGCCACGCTGCCCGGCATCGGCGGGCTCGGGAATCACATTCGACAGTAGCGGCCCCGGATCAGGTCGATAGCCCAGGTAGCCGATCTGCACCGCCAACGGTGCCTCGGCGGCCTGGCTGGCGGTGGCCACCCCGGCGGCGCACGCAATCGCCAGCAGGTAGAGCACGGCGTAGGGGGCGAGCTGGCGCATAAGGCACTCCATGTCAGGTTGCGCCAGCATAGGAACCCTTGAGGTCGCTGCAAATATGCAGAAAGTACCGCTGAGCCAGTACCAAGGTAGTAGCCCCGCGCACGGGGTGCGGTCTTAGCATGGGGCACAACCCTCGCGCAGACTCGGGAGATGACTGATCATGCAAATCCTCAAAGCCTTGCTGTTACCGTTCCTGCTGATCGTCAGCCTGATTGGCGTCGACAAGCTGCACGCGCCACTGCAAGCGTTGAGCGTGCCCGCCCGCGTGGCGCACTAGGCATGTCGGCACTGTGGCGCATCAACCTGTGGGTGTGCGGTTTCTTCGCCCTGGTTACCTGCGCCTGCACCGCGCTGTTGTTGCACCAGGCCTTGACGGATGTGGAGCGTGAGCTGCAATCGGCCGAAGCGGTGGTGCATTACCTGAGCGAAACCGCCGAGCGCGACCCGGCCAGCCTGCAACCGCGCCTCACGGCCAGCCTGCGGCATGTGCGCGTGCATTGGCTGGCCCCCGACGAGACCTTGCAAGCGCCGCTGCCGGACGGCCTGGACGCCTGGCTCGGGCGCCTGTTGTTCGCCGAGGCACGGCGCAGCGCCCAGGTGATGGACTTGCCGGATGGGCGGCGCGTGTCGATTGTGGTCGACCCGCGTGATGAGATCGACGAAGTCTGGGACTCCCTGCAACAACTGGCGAGTCTGTGCGCCCTGGCGCTGGCACTGAGCCTGTTGACCATCCGCTGGGCGGTACGCCGTGGCATGGGCGTACTCGACGAACTGTTGCACGCCCTGCAACAGGTCTGCGCCGGCCAGCTCAATGTGCGCCTGCGCAGCGCCGGTTCGCCGGAAGCGCGGCAACTGGCGCTGCATTTCAATCGCATGACCGATGCTTTGGAGCAGGCGCACACCGACAACACCCAACTGACCCAAACCCTGATGGCGGTGCAAGAGCAGGAGCGCAACCACCTGGCCCAGACCCTGCACGATGACCTCGGCCAATACCTGGCCGGTATTCGCGCCCAGGCCTGCCTGTTACGCCTGGTCACCGACCAACCGCAGTTGCTGGCGCGCACGGTGGGGCAACTGGAAGATCACTGCGACCACCTGCAGCAAGGCTTTCGCGCGCTGGTCCACGACCTGTACCCGGTGGCCCTGCAACACCTGCCGCTGGCCGAGGCGTTCTCGATGCTGGTGACGCAGTGGCAGGCCAGCCATGGCATCGATTGCCGGCTGCGGGTCAGTGCGGACCTGCCGGCGTTGTCCGGGGCCAGCAAGACCCATCTCTATCGCCTGCTGCAGGAAGCCCTGACCAACATCGTGCGGCATGCCGACGCCAGCCAAGTGCGTATACGTCTGCAACATCGCGGTTCGCGTCTGCGCCTGTGGGTGCGCGATAACGGGCGTGGTGCGCAAACGCCGCAGCGCCCCGGCGTCGGTCTGTATTCGATGTACGAACGCGCACGCTGCCTGGGCGGCGACCTGAAAATCCTCAGCCACCCCGGCGCCGGTTGGGCGCTGGCGTTGAACATGCCATTGGAGGCCTGATGAATATTCTGTTGGTGGATGACCATGCGGTGGTGCGCCAGGGCTATGCCAGCCTGCTGCGTGCGCTATTGCCGGCGATTGAAGTCCGCGAGGCGGCCAGCGGCGAAGAGGCGCTGAGCCGGGTCCAGGAAGCGGTGCCGCACCTGGTGATCATGGACTTCGGCCTGCCCGGTATCAGCGGCCTGGAAACCACGCGCCGCCTGCGCCAGCGCCTGCCGCAACTGCGTGTGCTGTTCTTCAGCATGCACGACGAACTGCCGCTGGTGCGCCAAGCCCTGGAGGCCGGCGCGGCGGGCTACCTGACCAAAAGCTCGGCGCCCGAGGTGTTGATCGAAGCGGTGCGGCGCATCCTCGACGGCCACGCCTACATCGAGCAGGCCCTGGCCACCGAGCTGGCCTACACGCCAAGCGATCAACGCTTGCAGGGCATGACGCCGCGTGAGCTGGAAATTTTCCTGATGCTGGCCAGGGGCACGCCCACACGGACCATTGCCGAACAACTGAATATCAGCAGCAAGACCGTGTCCAACCACCTGACCTTGCTCAAGAGCAAGCTGCAGGTGAGTTCCCATGCCGAACTGGTGCATTTGGGCATCGACATGGGCGTGGTGAGAGTAGCGGGCTGACAATTTTCTCTCTGTTTCACACCATTCAAATGTGGGAGGGGGCTTGCCCCCGATAGCGGTGGATCAGTCATGCATGTATTGGCTGACACACTGCTATCGGGGGCAAGTCGAATCGTCGCACCGCCCCTCCCACATTTTGAATCGCGGTGCTCTAACGGTCCCAGGTGGTAGGGCAGTCCTTGCAGCCTTCCATATTGGCATCCTGAAAGTTCGCATAGTGCTGGCGGCTGCCCGTGAGGGTGGCCTGTTCCAGGTTGCTCTCACCGAACTTGGCCTCTTGCAAATTGGCATCGCTCAGATCCGCCCCTTGCAGGTCGGCCTTGCTCAGCCAGGTCATTTCTAGGTCGGCGGCGCGCAGGTTGGCCTTGTGCATTTTTGCCCCGGACAGCCGGGCGAATTGCAGGTAGGCCGCGCTCAGGTTGGCGTTTTCAAACTGCGCGCCCTGGGCGAACAGGCCCCACCCCTGGATCGCCATCAGCGTGGCGCCGGTGAAGTCGGCCAGGCGCAGGTTGCTTTGTTGCAGGCTGGCGCGGGTCAGGTTGGCGCCCTGTAGCTGGGCTTTTTCCAGGTTGGCCAGGTCGAGGTTGGCGTGGCGCAAGTCCGTATCGCGCAGGTCGGCGCCGGCCAGGTTCATTTTGGCGAGGTTCTGGTTGCTCAGGTTGGCGCCCTTGAGGTTGGCGCCGGGGCATTGGCTGTGTTCGGCGATGGTGCAACCGTTGATGACCAGCGGGGCGTCGTCGCCGTCGTCGGCGTGGGCCATGGGCAGGGAGAGCAGGAGCAAGAGGGGCAGGTATTTCATGGCTAGGCCTCTAAGGAAGGAAAGCGGGGGCGCGTGGCTTGACGCTCCCCGCAAAGGGTTACTTCTGCGCGGTCTTGTTATCCCAACTCGGGATCTTGAACACCCAGAACGACCCGCCCTGTGCCACCGGCTTGGTCAGCTCGGCCATGTCGCCGCCCCACAACGGCACCGCGCCGCCATAGCCGACGGTGACGCCGATGTACTGTTCGCCATCCTGTTCCCAGGTGATCGGCGGCGAGACGATGCCGCTGCCGGTCTGGAACTTCCACAGCTCCTTGCCGGTTTTCGCGTCGAAGGCCTTGAAGAAACCGTCGCCGGTGCCGGTGAACACTAGGTTGCCCTTGGTCGCCAGCACGCCGGCCCACAGCGGCAGGGCTTCCTTGTGCTCCCACACCACCTTGCCGGTGGTCGGGTTCATCGCGCGCAGGGTGCCGACGTGGTCGTCATACATGCGCTTGATGCGGAAACCCATGCCCAGGTACGCCGAGCCCTTCTTGTAGTTGACCTCCTCGGTCCAGTATTCCTCTTTCCACTGGTTGCCCGGGATGTAGAACAGGCCGGTGTCCTGGCTGTAGGCCATGGGGCTCCAGTTCTTGCCACCGAGGAACGGCGGCGAGACTTCCACCGACTTGCCCTTGGTTTCACCGGGCAACGGCTTGGCCGGACGCTGGCCTGGGTTTTCCACCGGCCGGCCGGTTTTCAGGTCGATATGGCTGGCCCAGCTGATGTTGTCGACGAACGGGAAGGCGTTCTGCAGCTTGCCGTTGTTGCGGTCGACCACATAGAAGAAACCGTTGCGGTCGGCGTGGCCGGTGGCCTTGACCACTTTGCCGTCCTTGTCCTTGTAGTCGAACAGCACCAGTTCGTTGTTGCCGGAGAAGTCCCAGGCATCGTTCGGGGTGTGCTGGTAGAACCATTTCACTTCGCCGGTGCTCGGGTCGACGCCGACCTGGCCCGAGGTGTAGAGGCTGTCGAAGTCGTGCGGGTTGCCGTCCTTGGCGGTGCGCGCCCAGGTGTTCCACGGGCCGGGGTTGCCGGCGCCGACGATGATGGTGTTGGTCTCGGCATCGAAGCTCGCGCTCTGCCAAGGCGCGCCGCCGCCGTGGCTCCAGGCCTCGACTTTGCCGGTTTCGGTGGTCGGGTCATCCGGCCACGACGGCGCTTTCACGTCGCCGGTCGGGGTGCTGTCCTTGCCGTTCAGGCGGCCCATGTGGCCTTCGACGAACGGGCGCATCCACACTTCTTCGCCGGTGTCCGGGTCGCGCGCATACAACTGGCCGACCACGCCGAACTCATCGCCGGAGCTGCCGTGGATCAGCAGCACCTTGCCGCTGACCTTGTCTTTGATCAGCACCGGGGCGCCGGTCATGGTGTAGCCGGCGGCGTGGTCGCCGAATTTCTTGTTCCACACCACTTTGCCGGTGTTCTTGTCGAGGGCGATCAGGCGCGCGTCGAGGGTGCCGAAGTAGATTTTGTCGCCGAAGATCGCCGCGCCGCGGTTGACCACATCACAGCACGGGCGGATGTTCTCGGGCAGGCGATGGTTGTAGGTCCACAGGCGCTTGCCGGTCTTCGCGTCGAGGGCGAACACGCGGGAGTAGGAGCCGGTGACGTAGACCACGCCGTCGCTGACGATGGCCTGGGATTCCTGGCCGCGCTGCTTCTCATCGCCGAACGAGTAGGACCAGGCCGGGGTGAGCTTGAACACGTTCTTGTCGTTGACCTGGGCCAACGGGCTCCAGCGCTGGGCGTTGGTGCCCATGCCGTATTGCAGCACGTCCTTGGTGGTCAGGTGGTCGTTGGCGATGTCTTCCCAGGTGACGTTGCGGGTCGGCTTTGGGCTGGACGGTGCGGCAGGGTCGGCGGCGGCGAAGCTGGCCGCACTCAAGGACAGGCTGCCGACCAGCAGGAAAGCCTGCACGGCTAAGCTCAAAGGGGTGAGCCTCAGCGGCGAGAGGGCGGGTAGCGATCTTGTTCTTGTCATGGTTGCAGTTCCCAGTGGAGGTTTTGGCCTGCACAGGGTGGAGCGCCAGGGCGCTGGGCGGATACGGAAAAAGTCCCGCTGTTGCCGGGAAGACTTCCCGACGCGCCGCTGTTTTAGGCGTGCCCCACAAGCCCTACTACCAAGGGAGGATAAGCCGGCCACCAAAGCAGCATACGGCCCATGCCCCAGGGTTCCTAAGATGGTTGCCATAACCTCTGCAATGAGGTTTTGCGTGCAATCCTGAGGGTAAAAATAATGACAACAAAACTCAATGCCTTGCTCGTCGCCGGGCTGTTGGCCGGTGTGATCGGTGCAGGTTCAGCCTGGGCCCACGGCAACGTGGTCCCGCAAGCAGTGGAAACCAAGGGACTGACCTCGATTAAGGACGCCGGCGTGGCGGTCGATGAGGACGGCTGGGCGGCGGTGAACCCCTATCGCACGTCGCCTGAACACGATCGGGCCTTGGAAATCGGTTCGTCCGCCTACAATCAGAACTGCGCCGCCTGCCACGGCCTGGAAGCCAAGTCTGGCGGTATCGCTCCTGACTTGCGCTTGCTGGATGTGGGCGAGGCCGGTGATGAGTGGTTTGTCCAGCGCGTGCGTCACGGCGCGGTGCGCGACGGTCGGGTGTATATGCCGAAAATGGCCGATTACCTGAGCCAGGAAGCCTTGTGGGCGGTACGTACCTACCTGGACAGCGTTCACGTCGAGGAGTAAGCCATGCGCCTGTTCGCTTATGTGCTCGGCCTGGCCCTGCTGTGTTGCCAGACGGCACAGGCGCAGGTGCGCAGCTATGACCAGATGATCGCCGCCGGTGAGCTGAAAGTAGCGGTGTACAAAGATTTTGCCCCCTACAGTTTCGAAGACGGTGCCACCGCGCGCGGGGTGGACGTGGAGCTGGCCCAGGCCCTGGCCAAAGCGCTGGGGGTGCAGCTCAAATTGATCTGGGCGCCGGCCGGGGAAAAACTCGACGACGACCTGCGCGACTACATCTGGCGCGGCAGCCAGTTGCATAACCAGCAACTGGCCGACCTGATGATGCGCGCCCCCTACGACCACGATTACGCGCAAAGGCGTAACGATCAGGGCGAACTGGAAAACGGCCACGTGGTGATGTTCGGGCCGTACCAGAACGAACAATGGCAGGTGGCCTACGACCGCCGGCGCCTGGACAAGGTCGCCAGCGTCGCGGTGTTCGAGGAGCACCCGATCGGCGTTGAAGTCGACAGCGTGCCGTCGTTCTACCTGACCTCGGTGTTCAACGGCATGCTCGCCCGCCAGACCCATCACTACCCCGGTGTACCCCAGGCGTTTGCGGCGATGAAGGCGGGTGAAGTCGACGCGGTGATGGCGATGCGCGGCGAGATCGACTGGCAGGTGCATGAGGCGCACGATCCGCAATTGGCCCTGGCGCAAAACGCTTACCCGAGCATGGGCCGGCAGCGCTGGGAGATCGGCATGGCGGTACACGAAAGCAATCGCCAGTTGGCCTACGCGGTGGAAGAGGCGCTGGAAGGCCTGATCCGCGACGGCTCGGTGCAAACCATCTACAGCCATTACGGCCTGCAGTACGAAGTGCCCGAAATGTACCAATAGGAGCAGGCGATGAACTGGCGACTGAACTGCATGTTGGCCTGCTGGTTACCGCTGGCGGCCCACGCCGCGGCCGTCGAACCGGGCACGGACCCGGTGCCGTCGGTGATGTGGGCGTTCTACCACAAGCAGTTGCTGGCCGATGCGCCGTTCGTGTTCGACGAGCGGGTCAAGCTGCTGGCGCCGCCGTTCGCCGAAGATGCGCGGCAGGTGCCGCTGGAAATCGATGCGCGGGCATTCAAGGGGCATGTGGTGAAGATCCTCGCCTGGGCCGAGCTCAACCCGTTGCCCAGGATTGTCGATTTTCAGCCCAAGGCCGGGGTGTTGCCGTGGTTGTCGATCCGTATCCGCATCGAACAGGCCACGCCCCTGCGCGCGGCGGTGCTCACCGATGACGGGCTGTGGCACGTCGGCTCGACCCTGATCGACGCGGCCGGCGGCGGTTGCACCGCGCCCAGCGTGGTCCGCACCCAGCCGGGTTGGGAAGAGCATATCGGCGAAGTTCTTGGCGGGCGTTACCCACGCGGTGAATTCAGCCGGGTGCGCGTGCAGGTGGCGCACCCGATGGATAACGGCATGGTCAGCGGCATCCCCGAGTTCTATCTCAACCACGCGCAACTGCGTGGCCAGGACGGTCAGGTGCTGGCCGAGCTGGAGCTGTTCCCGGCGGTCAGCGAAAACCCCAACCTGGCCTTTGACATCGACGCACCCGGGCCGACGCGCCTGGTGCTGCGCGACAACAGCGGCAATGAATTCGACGCAGCCATTCCCTGACCAGAAGGAGCGCGGCATGCGCTGGATTCTATTGTTGTGCCTGAGCCTGAGCCTGCCCGCGCTGGCAGACCTCGACTACGCCCTCAAACCACGGCTGATCGCCGACGACACCTGGCTGCTGGAAGGCAGTACCGACAATTTTGCCAAGGACAACGGCGGCAATATCGTCAATACCGCGTTCATCGTTACCGAGGCCGGTGTGGTGGTGATCGACACCGGGCCGTCGCGGCGCTACGGCGAAGCCCTGCGCCAGGCCATCGCCAGCGTCACCGCCAAGCCGGTGATCCAGGTGCTGCTGACCCACCACCACCCCGACCATGCGCTGGGCAACCAGGCCTTCAAGGACGTGCCCATCGGCGCCCTGGCCGGCACCACGCGCCTGCTGCATGAGCAGGGCAATGGCATGGCGGAAAACCTCTACCGCATGGTCGGCGACTGGATGCGCGGCACTGAAGTGCAATTGCCCACGCAAGTGCTCGAACCCGGCGTGCTCAGCTTTGGCCGCCACGATCTGCGCCTGCTCGCGCTGACCGGCCACACCGACGCCGACCTGGCCATCCTCGACCAGAGCACCGGTGTGCTGTTTGCCGGCGACCTGGTGTTCTACCAACGTGCCCTCACCACCCCCAACAGCCCCGGGCTGGCGGCGTGGCTGGCGGACATCGACACCCTGCAGGCGTTGCCCTGGACCCTGGTCGTGCCCGGTCATGGCCCGGTGGCCAACGATGCGCAGCCGTTCGCGCAGATGCGCGACTACCTCACCTGGCTCGACCAACTGCTGCGCGACGGCGCCGCCCAGGGCACCGACATGGCCGAGATGATCCGCAGCCCCATCCCCGAGCGCTTCGCCGCGATCAACCTGAGCCGCTATGAACTGATCCGCAGCGTCAGCCACCTGTACCCGCGTTACGAGCGCGAGCAGATGCAGCGCGTCGATTCCGCCCGCTGACAGGCCCGACCCGCTACTAAGGAACTAGCAATCTCGATACTGCGGTCAATTGTGACAACCGCCCCTGCGCCCAAGAATCTGTACCAGACCGGGAAAATTTCCCGGGTATAACAAAAAACCGCAGAGGTAGCCGTCATGACCCAACCCGCACGCCGCCAACCCTTCGCCTTGAGTGTGTTGCTCGGTGCCATTCTGTTATCCGGCCAGGCCATGGCCGCCGTGAGCGACCAGGACATCCTCCAGGACCCGAAAAACCCCGGGCAGATCGTCACCAACGGCCTGGGCGTGCAGGGCCAGCGCTACAGCCCGCTCGATACCCTGAACGTGGACAACGTCAAGGACCTGCGCCCGGTCTGGGCATTCTCCTTTGGCGGCGAGAAGCAGCGCGGCCAGCAGGCGCAGCCGATGATCAAGGACGGGGTGATGTACCTCACCGGTTCCTATTCGCGGGTGTTTGCGGTGGACGCGCGCACCGGCAAGAAACTCTGGCAGTACGATGCGCGTCTGCCCGATGACATCCGCCCGTGCTGTGACGTGATCAACCGGGGCGTGGCGCTGTACGGCGACCTGGTGTTCTTCGGCACCCTCGACGCTAAGCTGGTGGCCCTGAACAAAGACACCGGCAAAGTGGTGTGGAGCAAAAAAGTCGCCGACCACAAAGAAGGCTACTCGATCAGCGCCGCGCCTCTGGTGATCAACGGCAAGCTGATTACCGGTGTGGCCGGTGGCGAATTCGGCGTGGTGGGCAAGATCGAAGCCTACGACCCGAAAAACGGTGACCTGTTGTGGACCCGTCCGACTGTCGAAGGTCACATGGGTTACGTCTACAAGGACGGTAAGGCCGTGGAAAACGGCATTTCCGGTGGCGAGGCGGGCAAGACCTGGCCTGGCGACTTGTGGAAAACCGGCGGCGCGGCGCCGTGGCTCGGCGGCTACTACGACCCGGAAACCAACCTGCTGCTGTTCGGCACCGGTAACCCGGCACCGTGGAACTCCCACCTGCGCCCTGGCGACAACCTCTACTCGTCCTCGCGTCTGGCATTGAACCCGGATGACGGCACCATCAAGTGGCACTTCCAGACCACGCCTCATGACGGCTGGGACTACGACGGCGTGAACGAGCTGGTCTCCTTCAACTACACCGAAGGCGGCAAAGAGATCAAAGCGGCGGCCACTGCCGACCGTAACGGCTTCTTCTATGTGCTCGACCGCACCAACGGCAAGTTCATCCGTGGCTTCCCGTTTGTCGACAAGATCACTTGGGCCACCGGCCTGGATAAAGACGGCCGGCCGATCTACAACGACGCCAGCCGCCCCGGTGCGCCAGGTAGCGAAGCCAAGGGCACGTCGGTGTTCGTTGCGCCGGCGTTCCTCGGCGCGAAAAACTGGATGCCGATGGCCTATAACCGCGACACCGGGTTGTTCTACGTGCCGTCCAACGAATGGGGCATGGACATGTGGAACGAAGGCATCACCTACAAAAAAGGTGCGGCGTTCCTCGGTGCGGGCTTCACCATCAAGCCGCTGAACGAAGACTACATCGGCGTGCTGCGCGCCATCGACCCGGTCTCCGGTAAGGAAGTCTGGCGCCACAAGAACTACGCGCCGCTGTGGGGCGGGGTTCTGACGACCAAGGGCAACCTGGTGTTCACCGGTACGCCGGAAGGCTTCCTGCAGGCCTTCAACGCCAAGACCGGCGAGAAGGTCTGGGAATTCCAGACCGGCTCCGGCGTGCTCGGCTCGCCTGTGACCTGGGAAATGGACGGCGAACAGTACGTCTCGGTGCTCTCCGGCTGGGGCGGCGCGGTGCCGTTGTGGGGCGGTGAAGTGGCCAAGCGTATCAAGGACTTCAACCAGGGCGGCATGCTCTGGACCTTCAAACTGCCCAAAGACCTGGTCGGTAAACGCTGAATCTACGACCAAATGACAAGAATCCCCCTGCCAACGGCGCATTCGCCCGGCAGCGGGGCCTCTTTACTATCGGGTTATCGCCTGTTGACCGACAGGCCCGGACCCAGACAGAGGCTTCAACATGATCTACGCACAACCTGGCACCCCTGGCGCCATCGTCAGCTTCAAGTCACGCTACGGTAACTTCATCGGCGGCGAATTCGTCGCGCCAGTCAGCGGTGAATACTTCACCAACACTTCGCCGGTGACCGGTGAAGTCATCGCCGAATTCCCGCGTTCCAACGCGGCCGACATCGACAAGGCCCTCGACGCCGCCCACGCCGCCGCCGACGCCTGGGGCAAGACTTCGGCCCAGGATCGCGCCCTGGTGCTGCTGAAAATCGCCGACCGTATCGAGCAGAACCTCGAAGTACTGGCCGTCACCGAAAGCTGGGACAACGGCAAAGCCGTGCGCGAAACCCTCAACGCCGACGTGCCGTTGGCCGCCGACCACTTCCGTTACTTCGCCGGTTGCATCCGTGCCCAGGAAGGCGGCGCCGCCGAAATCAACGAACACACCGCCGCCTACCACTTCCATGAGCCGTTGGGCGTGGTCGGGCAGATCATCCCGTGGAACTTCCCGCTGCTGATGGCCGCCTGGAAACTTGCCCCGGCCCTGGCCGCCGGTAACTGCGTCGTGCTCAAGCCGGCCGAGCAGACGCCACTGTCGATCATGGTATTTGCCGAACTGATCAATGACCTGCTGCCACCGGGCGTGCTGAACATCGTGCAGGGCTTTGGCCGTGAAGCCGGTGAGGCGCTGGCCACCAGCAAGCGCATCGCCAAGATCGCCTTTACCGGCTCCACGCCAATCGGCGCGCATATCATGCATTGCGCGGCCGAGAACATCATTCCGTCGACCGTTGAACTGGGCGGCAAGTCGCCGAACATCTTCTTCGAAGACATCATGAGTGCCGAGCCACAGTTCATCGAAAAAGCCGCCGAAGGCCTGGTACTGGCGTTCTTCAACCAGGGCGAAGTGTGTACCTGCCCATCGCGTGCGCTGGTGCAGGAGTCGATCTACGACGACTTCATGAAAGTGGTGATGAAAAAGATCGCCAAGATCAAGCGTGGCGACCCGCTGGATACCGAAACCATGGTCGGCGCCCAGGCGTCCGAGCAGCAATACGACAAGATCCTGTCCTACCTCAAAATCGCCCAGGAAGAGGGTGCCGAGCTGCTCACTGGCGGCGCGGCCGAGCGTTTGGAGGGTGACCTGTCCAGCGGTTACTACATCCAGCCGACCCTGCTCAAGGGTCATAACAAGATGCGCGTGTTCCAGGAAGAAATCTTCGGCCCGGTGGTGGGTATCACCACCTTCAAAGACGAAGCCGAAGCCCTGGCCATTGCCAACGACAGCGAATTCGGCCTGGGTGCCGGGCTGTGGACCCGCGACATCAACCGTGCGTACCGCATGGGCCGGGCGATCAAGGCCGGTCGCGTATGGACCAACTGCTACCACCTGTACCCAGCGCACGCTGCGTTTGGCGGCTACAAGAAATCGGGTGTGGGGCGTGAGAACCACAAGATGATGCTCGATCACTACCAACAGACCAAGAACCTGCTGGTGAGCTACGACATCAACCCACTGGGCTTCTTCTAACCCCAACTTGAAATGCAATCCAATGTGGGAGGGGGCAAGCCCCCTCCCACAGTTTTGATCGGCGTACATCCGCTACCAATGCATGCTTCAGGCTCGTTCGAAAGTAGCATTCGCACCCCCATCCCCCCATGCATTAATGACCCTACCGGAATCTTCCGGCACAACAAGAGGACCGCCCCATGTGGACTAAACCCGCGTTTACCGACCTGCGTATCGGCTTTGAAGTGACCATGTACTTCGCCAGCCGCTGATTCACCCCCGGCCAGCCTCGCGCTGGCCGGGGTCGTTTGGGGAATGACTCTTTGGTCTGATTGCATTCACGCGCGGATGGGTTAGTGTGGAGCGCCTCTCCCAAAAAAAATAAAAACAGGCTTTCCAATGAGCCCAAATCTCAGCCTCCTGCGTAAATTCGTTTCGCCTGAAATCATCTTTGGTGCCGGTTGCCGGCACAACGTCGGTAATTACGCCAAGACCTTTGGTGCGCGCAAAGTGCTGGTGGTCAGCGACCCCGGTGTGATCGCCGCCGGCTGGGTCGCCGATGTGGAAGCCAGCCTGCAGGCCATCGGTATCGATTACTGCCTGTACAGCGGCGTCTCGCCCAACCCTCGTGTCGAAGAAGTCATGCTCGGTGCCGAGGTGTACCGCGACAACCATTGCGACGTGATCGTGGCCATCGGCGGCGGTAGCCCGATGGATTGCGGCAAGGCCATCGGCATTGTGGTCGCCCATGGGCGCAACATCCTCGAATTCGAAGGCGTGGACACCATTCGCGTGCCCAGCCCCCCGTTGATCCTGATCCCTACCACCGCCGGCACCTCGGCGGATGTCTCGCAGTTCGTGATCATTTCCAACCAACAGGAGCGCATGAAGTTCTCCATCGTCAGCAAGGCGGTGGTGCCGGATGTGTCGCTGATCGACCCGGAAACCACAGCCAGCATGGACCCGTTCCTGTCCGCCTGTACCGGCATCGATGCGCTGGTGCATGCGATCGAGGCGTTCGTTTCCACCGGCCACGGCCCGCTGACCGACCCCCACGCGCTGGAAGCCATGCGCCTGATCAATGGCAACCTGGTGCAGATGATCGCCAACCCGACGGACATCGTCCTGCGCGAGAAAATCATGCTCGGCAGCATGCAGGCCGGGCTGGCGTTCTCCAATGCGATCCTCGGAGCAGTGCATGCCATGTCCCACAGCCTCGGCGGCTTCCTCGACCTGCCTCACGGCCTGTGCAACGCGGTGCTGGTGGAGCATGTGGTGGCGTTCAACTACAACTCGGCGCCGGAGCGCTTCAAGGTGATTGCCGAGACGTTCGGCATCGACTGCCGCGGCCTCACCCATCTGCAGATCCGTGGGCGGCTGGTGGAGCATCTGATCGCGCTCAAGCATGCGATCGGCTTCCACGAAACCCTCGGCCTGCACGGCGTGCGGGTGGCGGACATTCCGTTCCTGTCCCAGCACGCCATGCATGACCCGTGCATCCTCACCAACCCCCGCGAATCGAGCCAGCGTGATGTCGAGGTCGTCTATGGCGAAGCACTCTGACGACCAGCAGCGCGCCCTCGCTGGGCTGCTGGGGTTGGGCGACCAGTCGGCGCGCAAGAGCCACTACCCGGAACTCACGGCCCGCCTCCATGAGCTGGAGGCCGAGCGCAACCGCTACATTCGCCTTAACGACGAGCTGGAGTTGCGGGTGGCGGCGCGCACCGATGAACTGCTCGAAGCCAACCGCAACCTGCAACAGCAGATCGCCCAGCGTGAACAGGTCGAACAGGAACTGCGCGACGCCCGCGACGCCGCCGAGGCCGCCAACCGCAGCAAGGACAAGTACCTCGCCGCCGCCAGCCATGACCTGTTGCAGCCGCTCAACGCCGCACGGCTGCTGATCGCCACTCTGCGTGAACGGCCATTGCCCAGCGTCGAACAGGTGCTGGTGGAGCGCACGCACCAGGCCCTGGAAGGGGCCGAGGATTTGCTCACCGACTTGCTCGATATCTCGCGGTTGGACCAGGCGGCGGTCAAGCCGGACGTGGCGCTGTATCGCCTGGACGAGCTGTTTGCGCCGCTGGTCTCCGAATTCCAGTCCGTCGCCCTGGCCGCCGGACTGAATTTACGCTCACACACCGGCCATTACGCGATCCGGACCGACCTGCGCCTGGTGACGCGGATTCTGCGCAACTTCCTCAGCAACGCCTGCCGCTACACCGACGAGGGCTGCATCCTGCTCGGCGCCCGCCGCCGGGGCGATCGCCTGCGCCTGGAAGTGTGGGACACCGGGCGCGGCATCCCGGCCGACCGGCTCGATGCGATCTTTCTCGAATTCAACCAACTGGACGTCGGCCGCGCCTCGGACCGCAAGGGCGTGGGCCTGGGGCTGGCGATTGTCGAACGTATCGCCGAGATCCTCGGTTACCCGGTGGCGGTGCGCTCGTGGCCGGGACGCGGGTCGATGTTCAGCATCGAAGTGCCCATCAGCGAAGAAATGCCGTTGGCCATCAGCCTGCTGCCGGTGCAACCGACCACGGGCAACCCGCTGCCGGGGCGGCGTTTGCTGGTGCTGGATAACGAGGTCAGCATCCTCGAAAGCATGAGCGCGCTGCTCGGGCAGTGGGGCTGCGAGGTGGTCACGGCCACCGACCAGGCCGGCGCGTTGCTCGCGTTGCAGGGCAGGGCGCCGGAGTTGATCCTGGCGGACTACCACCTGGACCACGGCGTGGTGGGCAGTGAGGTGGTCAAGTACCTGCGCGAGCATTTCGCCCAGTCGATTCCCGCCGTGATCATCAGCGCCGACCGCACCGACCAGTGCCGGCGCATCCTGCGGCGGCTGGACGCACCGTTGTTGAACAAACCGGTCAAGCCCGGGAAGTTGCGTGCGGTGTTGAGCCAGTTATTGGCCTAGAGGTTTGATACTTGTCAACACCGCCTGCGGCATTTTGCGCCATGCTCCCGGCCTGATTTGACGGCCGACGGAGAACCCCATGAGCGCCCCCGCAACAACCGCTGCATCCTTCAAGTTGCCCTTGGGCCTGGTTGTCGCCGTGCTGGTAATGGTCGGGGTGCTGCTGTTGCCGCTACCCGCTGACTTGCCGGTGGCCGGCCATCGCATGCTGGCAATCCTCGCGTTTGCCGTGGTGGTGTGGATCAGCGAGGCGGTGTCTTATGAAGCCAGCGCGATCATGATCACCTCGCTCATGGCGTTCTTGCTCGGCACCGCGCCGTCGCTGCAAGACCCGACGCACCTGATCGGCTCCAGCCCGGCCATCAGCATGGCCCTGACCGGCTTCTCCAACCCGGCGCTGGCCCTGGTGGCGGGTGCGTTGTTCATCGCCGCCGCGATGACCCACACCGGCCTGGACCGGCGCATCGCCCTGGTCACCCTGACCCGGGTCGGCACCAGCACCCGTGGCATTTTGCTGGGGGCGATCGCGGTGACCATCCTCCTGAGCCTGGTGGTGCCCAGCGCCACGGCGCGCAGTGCTTGTGTGGTGCCGATCATGATGGGCGTGGTGGCGGCGTTTGGCGTCGATAAACGCTCGAACATCGCCGCCGGCCTGATGATCGTGGTGGCCCAGGGCACCAGCATCTGGAACGTCGGCATCCAGACCGCCGCTGCGCAGAACCTGCTGACCGTCGGGTTTATGGACAAGATGCTCGGCCAGCGCGTGTCGTGGATCGACTGGCTGATCGCCGGCGCGCCGTGGGCGCTGATCATGTCGGCGGTGTTGCTGTTTCTGGTGATCAAACTGCTACCGCCGGAAAGCGACAGCATCCCCGGCGGCAAAGAAGCCGTGGCCCAGTCGCTGGTGGACATCGGCCCAATGACCGGCCCGCAAAAACGCCTGCTGGCGGTGTCGCTGCTGTTGCTGTTGGCGTGGGCTACCGAAGGGCGCCTGCACAATTTTGACACCACCTCGACCACCTACGCCGGGCTGGTGTTCCTGCTGTTGCCGGGGATTGGCGTGATGACCTGGAAGGATGTGCAGTCGCGGATTCCGTGGGGCACGGTGATTGTGTTCGGCGTCGGTATCAGCCTCGGTACGGCATTGCTGACTACCCAGGCCGGGCAATGGCTGGGCTCGCAGGTGGTGGCACACACCGGGCTGGACAAGGTCGGGCCGCTGGGCGTGTTTGCGATCCTCGGGGCGTTTTTGATCTTGATCCACTTGGGGTTTGCCAGTGCGACGGCGTTGACCTCGGCGTTGTTGCCGATCTTGATTGCGGTGTTGCAGACCTTGCCGGGGGAGTTCAACCGGTTGGGGATGACCATGCTGTTGGGGTTTGTGGTGAGCTACGGGTTTATTCTGCCGATCAATGCGCCGCAGAACATGGTGTGCCTGGGGACCGGGACGTTTACGGCGCGGCAGTTTGCCAAGGTGGGGGTTTTGGTGACGTTGATTGGTTACTTGTTGATGCTGGTGTTTGCGGCGACGTACTGGAATTGGCTTGGCTGGATCTGACATGGGGTGTGGTCTCCAATACACATGTGGTTTCCAATACAAAGGAGATCCAATGTACAAAGGAGATCCAATGTGGGAGGGGGCTTGCCCCCGATGGCGGCCTCTGGGCCGACCATTTTTTTGGTTGAGTTGAGTACATATCCATTCCAGCGGTAACGGCTGCTATGGGTTCCGCCCTTACGGCGGGTCACTTTGGAAAAGCCCCAAAGTAACCAAAGGGCTCTTGCCCCACCACTCGGCACCTCGCCTAGGCTCGGTGTGCCCGAACGCAGGCTTGAATCCGTGGGCCGCCGTCATGGGCCATCCATGGCCCAGGACGGCTAACCCGGCGTCCTGCCGGGTTACCCACGTATTCAAACCTGCGTTCGGCCAGCGTGGTTTAACGGGGCGCCTGAGATCAAGATCAAAAGCAGAGCAAGAGCAAGAGCAAGAGCAAGAGCAAAGCAAAAGCACGTGCTGCGTGCTGCGTGCTTAGTGTCCGGCCTCCAGCATGTTTTCCGGGCGTACCCATTGGTCGAACTGTTCGTCGGTCAGGTAGCCCAGGTCCAGCGCGGCTTCCCTTAGGGTCAGGCCTTCGGTGTAAGCCTTCTTGGCGATCTGTGCCGATTTGTCGTAGCCGATGTGCGGGTTGAGCGCGGTCACCAGCATCAGCCCGCGCTCCAGGTGCGCGGCCATTTGTTCGGCGTCGGGCTCGAGGCCGGTGATGCAGTGTTCCTGGAAGTTGTTGCAGCCGTCGGCCAGTAAGCGGATCGACTCGAGTAGGTTGTGGATGATCACCGGTTTGTACACGTTCAACTGCAAATGCCCTTGGCTGGCGGCAATGCCGATGGTCACGTCGTTGCCCAGCACCTGGCAGGCGAGCATCGACAGCGCTTCGCACTGGGTCGGGTTGACTTTGCCGGGCATGATCGAGCTGCCCGGCTCGTTGGCCGGCAGTTTGACTTCTGCCAGCCCGGCGCGCGGGCCGGACCCCAGCAGGCGCAGGTCGTTGGCGATTTTCATCAGGGCCACGGCCAGGGTTTTCAGGGCGCCGTGCAGGGTCACCAGCGGTTCGTGGCCGGAGAGCGCGGCGAATTTGTTGGGTGCGGTCACGAAGGGCAGGCCCGACAAGGCCGCCAGCTCGGCGGCAATCGCCTCGCCAAAGCCGTGGGGCGAGTTGAGCCCGGTGCCGACGGCGGTGCCGCCCTGGGCCAACTCGCACACCTGGGGCAGGGCGCTGCGGATCGCGCGTTCGGCGTAATCGAGCTGGGCGATAAACGCTGAGAGTTCCTGGCCAAAGGTGATCGGCGTGGCATCCATCATATGGGTGCGACCGGTCTTCACCAGCTTCATATGCCGTGCCGACAATTCCGCCAGCCCGCCGGACAGGTGGGTAATCGCTGGCAGCAGTTGCTGGTTGACCGCCTGCACCGCCGCGATGCTCATGGCGGTGGGGAAGCAGTCGTTGGAGCTCTGTGAGCGGTTCACATGATCGTTCGGATGCACTGGGCTCTTGCCGCCGCGGGCCTTGCCCGACAGCTCGTTGGCGCGCCCGGCGATCACTTCGTTGGCGTTCATGTTGCTCTGGGTGCCGCTGCCGGTCTGCCACACCACCAGCGGGAACTGGTCGTCATGTTGACCGTCGAGCACTTCGTCGGCGGCCTGTTCGATCAGGCGTGCGATGTCGGCAGGCAGGTCGCCATTGCGGCTGTTGACCCGCGCGGCGGATTTCTTGATCAGGGCCAGGGCGTGCAGTACCGCCAGGGGCATGCGCTGCTCGCCGATGGCGAAGTTCACCAGTGAGCGTTGGGTCTGCGCGCCCCAGTAAGCGTCATCCGGGACTTGGACTTCTCCCAGGCTGTCGGTTTCGATACGGCTCATCGGGCACACTCCTTCAGGTTCGTTTGCGCAGTTTAGGCCGTGATCGACCCAGGGGGTTCCATAAAAGACTTCTCATCGGATTCATCCACCGCAAATCCAGGCCCGACAAGGCCTGGGGTTGAGCCGCGAGGTTTTTTAGGCGCAGAATGGGCGCCCTTGGGGTCTGACCTCGCCTGCTAGAAAAGGAAACTCGATGACTCGTCTTCGTGCCATCTGTACCGCGGTT
>Ga0302264_1000043_pt1 | contig 33685 bp, 32 predicted proteins | sample II_Fen_N3_4_FD_194563 | JGI IMG/M metagenome (GOLD analysis project Ga0302264, IMG submission 194563) | Peat permafrost microbial communities from Stordalen Mire near Abisko, Sweden - II_Fen_N3_4 | ecosystem: Environmental > Terrestrial > Soil > Wetlands > Permafrost | place: Sweden: Abisko... | reverse complement strand
CTGGTCATGCATAAATGCCGTGCCTTGCTGGTGGCTGTCTCCCTCGGCCTCTGTACCCAATGGGCTTTTGCTGCGCCCCAGGTGCCGGAGCGCCTGCAGAAAGTCGATAAGCTCACGTATTGCTCGGGGATGGACTCACCGCCCCTGGTGTCCTTCGACGAAGCCCAGAAACCGCGCGGGCTCACCGTCGACCTGGGCCTGGAAATCGCCAAGCGCCTGGGCGACAAACAGGTGCAATGGCGGGTGATCCCATTCTCCGGTTTAGTGCCGGCGTTGCTGGCCCAGCAATGCGACATGATCGTCGACCAGTTGTTCGACAAGCCCGAGCGGCGGCAGGTGATCGACATCGTCAACTACATGTACTCCAGCCAGTCGGTGGTGGTGCCCAAGGGCAACCCCAAGGGCATCAAGACCCTGGATGAGCTGTCCGGGCACAAAGTCGCGGTGCTCAACGGCTCCACCATCAAGACCCTGCTGGACGCGCAAAACGACAGCCTGACCAAGGCTGGCAAGCCCTTGATGAAACTGGTGGTCTACAACACCGACACCGACGCGTTCCAGGCCCTGCGCATCAGCCAGGTCGACGCCTACGGCACCACCGTGGAAACCGCCGGTTACTACGCAGCGATGGCCCCGGAGCTGTTCCAGGAAGGCGTGCCAGCGTTCAGTCGCATCCTCACCGGCCTGGGCATGCGCAAGGACGATCCGCAACTGACCGCCGCCGTGCAGCAGGTGATCAGCGATATGCGCAGCGACGGCAGCTACGTGCGGTTGCTGGACAAATGGCATGTCAGCAGCGACACACTCGACTGAGGCAAACCTGCGATGAATTTCAATTGGGATGTGTTCTGGCAGTACCTGCTGCAGCCCAGTGGGGTGTACCTCACCGGGTTGTGGCTGACCTGCCTGATCAGCGTGCTGGCGATGCTGCTCGGCTGTGTGCTGGGGCTGGCGGCGGCGCTGCTGCGCTTGTCGAAGAACCCGTTGTTGCACCTGCCGGTGCGTTTTTATGTGTGGCTGATGCGCGGCACACCGCTGCTGGTGCAGATCGTGTTTTTGTACACCGCGCTGGCGGCGGGCGGGATTTTCCGCTTCGAGGATATCGAGCTGTTCGGCCTGATCGTGCCCGGCAATATCCAGGCGGCAATCATTGCCCTGGGCCTCAATGAAGGCGCGTACATGGCCGAGATCATTCGCGCCGGCATCGGTGCGGTGGACAAGGGCCAATACGAAGCCGGGCGCTCCCTGGGCATGGGCTTTGCCAAATTGATGCGGCGTATCGTGCTGCCCCAGGCATTCCGGGTGATCGTGCCGCCGCTGGGCAACGAGTTCAACGTGATGCTCAAGAACACCACCCTGGTCAGTGTGATCGGGGTGCAGGAGTTGCTGCTCAGCACCCAGATGATCACCTCGGCGACCTTCCGCGTGTTCGAGTTGTACTTGGTGGTCGCTCTGTATTTCCTGACACTGACCACCCTGTGGGGCTTTTTCCAGCGCTGGCTGGAGACGCGCTTCAGCCAGTCCGACCGGCCTTCCGAGCCACCGCCGGCAGCCAGCCGCATGTTCGGGCGCAGCGCCCTGAAACTGCTGAGGGGACGTTAACCATGGCGCACCAAAGTGAAGAACTGATCATCGAAGCGCTGGACATCCATAAGTCGTTCGGCGCACTGCAGATTCTCAAGGGCATCTCCCTGCAAGTGCGGCGCGGCGAAGTGGTGGTGCTGATCGGTGCCTCCGGTTCCGGCAAGACCACGTTCATCCGCTGCATCAACCTGTTGGAAGACATCCAGGGTGGGCGCATCCGCGTCAACGGCCGCGCCATGGGCTATCGCGAACGCCCCGACGGCAGCCTGGTGCGCGACTCGGAGCGCAACATCGCCCGGCAGCGCCGTGACATCGGCATGGTGTTCCAGCGCTTCAACCTGTTCCCCCATATGACCGCGCTGGAAAACATCATCGAAGCGCCGATCCACGTGCTCGGTACCCCGCGTGCCGAGGCGTTGGAGCAGGCGCGTGGTTTGCTCGCGCGGGTCGGCCTGGCGGACAAGGCCAGCCATTACCCGTCGATGCTCTCTGGCGGCCAGCAACAACGGGTGGCGATTGCCCGCGCGTTGGCGATGAAACCCCAGGCCATGCTGTTCGACGAACCCACCAGCGCCCTCGACCCGGAAACCGTCGGCGAAGTGCTGCAGGTGATGAAGGAACTGGCCGAGGAGGGCATGACCATGGTGGTGGTCACCCATGAAATGGGCTTTGCCCGTGAAGTGGCCGACCGCGTGGTGGTGCTCGACCAGGGCGAGCTCATCGAACAAGGCCCTCCGGAACAGATATTCAGCCACCCCAGCCACCCCCGCACCCGGGCCTTTCTCAGCCGCGTGTTATGACCCGTCCAAGGAGATTTTCCATGCGCTTATCGAGCTTCTTCGCGGCCCTGTGCTGCGCCGCCATTGTCCCTATGGCCGAGGCCGCCGACCCGGTGGTGAAGGTCTATAACTGGTCCGATTACATCGGGCCTGACACCTTGAAAAACTTCGAGAAAGACAGCGGCATCAAGGTGCAGTACGACATCTTCGACACCAACGAAATGCTCGAGGCCAAGTTGCTTTCCGGGCACTCGGGATATGACGTGGTGGTGCCATCCAGCCAGTTCCTGTCCAAGCAGATTCGGGCCGGCGCCTACCAGCCACTGCAACGCGGGCTGCTGGATAACTGGAAGCACCTCGACCCGCGCCTGATGCAACGCCTGGAAGCGGCCGACCCCGGCAACCGCTACGCCGTGCCGTACATGTGGGGCACCGTGGGCATCGGTTACAACGCGGAAAAAGTGCGGGCGGTACTGGGCAAAGAGGCGGTGCTGGACTCCTGGTCGATGGTTTTCGAGCCCGGCAACCTGGCCAAACTCAAAAGTTGCGGCGTCGCTTTTCTCGATGCGCCGGTGAAGATCATTCCCCAGGTCATGCTCTACCTCGGCCTGAACCCCAACAGCGTCAAGCCCGACGACTACACGCAGGCCTCGAAACGGCTGATGGCGCTGCGGCCGTCGGTGACCTACTTCAATTCGTCGAAATACACCGCCGACCTGGCCAACGGCGATATCTGCGTGGCGGTCGGTTATTCCGGCGATGTCATGCAGGCCCAGAGCCGAGCCAAGGAGGCCGGCAAGAACATCGACATCCGCTACCTGATACCCAAAGAAGGCGTGAACCTGTGGTTCGACATGCTGGCGATTCCCAAGGATGCCGGTAACGCGGCGAACGCCCATGCGCTGATCAACTACCTGCTGCGGCCCGAGGTGATCGCGCCGATCAGCGACTACGTGGGCTACGCCAACCCCAACAAGGATGCGACGGCGCTGATGGACCCCAAGGTCAGCGGCAACCCGGGCATCTACCCCGGCGACGACGTGATCAGCCACACCTTCGTCTCCGCCGACCTGCCGGAAAACATCCAGCGTCTGATGACCCGGGAATGGAACCGGATCAAATCCGGCCAATAAATCGAAGAGCCTTTGCCATGTTGAAATTTTCTGCTCACGAGTACCCCTATCCGTCGCAACGCCAGAGTGTGTTTGCCCGGCGCGGCATGGTCGCGGCATCCCAACCCCTGGCGGCCCAGGCGGGCATCGAAATCATGCAAAAGGGCGGCAACGCGATCGACGCGGCCATTGCCACGGCGGCGGCCTTGACGGTGGTGGAGCCCACCGGCTGCGGCCTGGGCGGCGATGCGTTTGCCTTGGTCTGGTGCAAGGGCCAGTTGCATGGCCTGAACGGTAACGGTCACGCGCCGGCCGCCTTGAGTATCGAGGCGGTCAAGGCGGCGGGGCATGACCGGATGCCGCTGTATGGCTGGACCCCGGTCACTGTGCCCGGCTGCCCCTCGGCCTGGGCCGAGCTGTCGCAACGCTTCGGCAAGCTGCCGTTTGCCGAACTGCTGCAACCGGCCATCAGCCTGGCGCGGGAGGGTTTCCCGGTGTCGCCGGTGGTCGCCCATCAATGGCAGATTGCGCTGAACGAATTCACCCCCCATCGCGACGCCGTACTGGACGCCTGGTTCGACACGTTCCTGATCGACGGGCACGCCCCCCAGGCGGGGCAGGTTTTCCGCAACCTGGCCCAGGCCCGAACGCTGGAAGAACTCGCCGCGACCCGCTGCGAAAGCCTGTATCGCGGGGCCCTGGCCGCACGCCTGGAGACGTATTCCAAGGCCAGTGGCGGCTACCTGCGCGCCTGCGACCTCAAGGATTACCGCGCACAGTGGGTGGAGCCGATCCACATCAACTATCGCGGCGTCGATGTCTGGGAAATCCCGCCCAGCGGCCAGGGCCTGGTGGCACTGATGGCGCTGAAGATCCTCGAAGGTTTCAGCTTCGATCACCGCGACAGCCAGCAAACCTGGCATCGCCAATTGGAAGCGATGAAGCTCGCCTACAGCGATGGCTTGCATTACATCACCGACCCCGAGCACATGCGCGTGGCGGTGGCCGACCTGCTGAGCGACGACTACAGCACCCGCCGTCGCAACCAGATCGGCGAGCAGGCACAGCCGCCCAAACCCGGCGACCCGCACGCCAGCGGCACGGTGTACCTGGCCACGGCGGACGCCGAAGGCAATATGGTCTCGTTCATCCAGAGCAATTACCACGGCTTCGGTTCCGGCGTGGTGCTGCCCGATAGCGGCATCGCACTGCAGAATCGCGGGCAGGAATTCAGCCTCGACCCGACCCACGCCAACTGCCTCGCACCGGGCAAGAAAACCTTCCACACCATCATCCCCGGCTTTCTTACACAGAACGGTGAGGCCCTCGGGCCGTTCGGCGTGATGGGCGGGTACATGCAGCCCCAGGGCCATGTGCAGATGGTGATGAACCTGGTGGACTTCGGTCTCAACCCTCAGGCCGCGCTGGATGCGCCGCGCTGGCAATGGCTGGGCGACATGAAGGTTGGGATTGAACAGGGCGCTTCTCGCGATCTGGCCAATGGGTTGGCGCGGCGTGGCCACAAGGTGCAAATCGACAGCGACCTCACCGACTATGGGCGCGGGCAGATCATCCTGCGCGACCCGGTCAGCGGGGTGCTGTGCGCAGGGACCGAGCCGCGGGCGGACTCGCATATCGCCGTGTGGTAAAACGGGCGGCCTGCGCATCGGGAGGCGGTGGGTAGCCGTTGCGGAAAATAGTTTGACGAAGCCTGTCCCTTTTTTTCACCTCGCCTGTCATCCCAGGTAAGTGAACAAAATCGAGAGCTTCTTCCAATGTCCGCAGTCCCCTCCTTGCGCTTGCGCCCGTTGCTCAAACTGAGCCTGCTGCTGAGCCTCAGCGCCAGCCCGTTGTTCGTGCCCGTCAGCTATGCCGAAGACACCGCCAGCCGCCGCAGCTACCAGGTGCCAGCCGGTAGCCTGAGTGCCGCGCTGACCCGTTTCGCCGGGTTGTCGGGGGTCAACCTGTCGGTGGACCCGGCGCTGGTCAGCGGGCGCACCAGCAGCGGGTTGTCCGGCGAATATGCGGTGGAAGAGGGCTTTGCGCGCCTGCTGCAAGGCTCTGGCCTGCAACTGCAAGCCATGGGAGAGCAGGCCTACATGCTGGTGCCGGCGCCCGAGGGCAGCCGCCTGGAACTGGCGCCGACGTCGATCCTCGGCACCAGCGGCCTGGACGCCGGCGATACCTACGCCGGTGGGCAAGTGGCGCGCCGTGGTTCGCAAGGCCTGCTGGGTTCGCGGGACTTCATGGACACGCCGTTCAGCATGACCACCTACACCCAGGAGGCGGTGAAGAACCAACAGGCCCGCACCCTCGGCGACCTGATCGCCAGCGACCCATCGGTGCGCGCCACCAACCCGGCCGGTGGGCGCTATGAGCAGTTCACCATTCGCGGGTTCAGCCTGTTCAACAGTGATGTGGCCTACAACGGCCTCTATGGCGTGTTGCCGACCTACACCATCGATATGGAAATGGCCGACCGCGTCGACGTCGTCAAAGGCCCCAGCCAATTGATCAACGGCATCTCGCCGCGCGGCAGTGTGGGCGGCGGGATCAACGTGGTGCCCAAGCGCGCCACCGACAAGGACATCACCTCGTTCACCGGCACCTGGGCCTCCGGCAGCCAGGCCGGCGGCGCGGTGGATGTGGGGCGGCGCTTTGGCGAGGACAACAAGTTCGGCCTGCGCTTCAACGGCGTGAAGCAGTCCGGCGATACCGAATGGGACCATCAGAGCGTCGATCGCGAGATGGCCGTACTGGGCCTGGATTTTCGCGGCGAGCGCCTGCGCCTTTCCACCGATATCGGCCACACCGAGCGCGACACCGATGCGCCCCAGGAGCGTGTGCAGGTGGCCGCCGCAGCCCCGGTGCCCAGCGCCAACGATGTGCGCCACAATTACGCGCAGTCGTGGAGCAAGGCCAGCACCAACGACACGTTTGGCACGGTCAATGCTGAGTTCGACCTCAGCGATAACGTGATGCTGTACGGCGGCGTAGGCGCGCGCAAAAGCAACCACGACTTCCTGCGCCACGCCGTTTCCGTCAGCAACAGCGCAGGGGATTTCAGCGTGCAGCCCCGTGACTTCACCCGCGATGAAAATGTGCGCACCGCCACGGCGGGCGTGCGCAACTGGTTCCAGACCGGGCCGGTGAGTCACGAGGTCAACCTGGCTGCCAGCTACTTCTACATGGACTTCACCAACGGCGGCGCACGGTATGCGTCGGCGTCGAGCAATCTCTACGACCCGGTGCAAACGCCGACGCCGTCCACCGCCACCCGCCAGGATGCGAAGGTGTACACCGAGAATAAATTCAGCGGCGTGGCGTTGTCCGACACCCTGGGCTTCTTCGACGACCGCCTGCTGCTGACTCTTGGCGCGCGCTGGCAACGCGTGAAGGTGGATGACTGGACCAACGACGTCAAAGGCCGCACTGGCTACGACGAAGAAAAAATCTCGCCGTCCGGTGGCATCCTGTTCAAGGCCACCGACAAGCTGTCGCTGTACGCCAACTACATGGAAGGCCTGAGCCAGGGCAAGGTCGCGCCGTCGACCTCGAACAACGAAAATCAAATCTTCCCGCCATTCATCAGCCGCCAGGTGGAAGCGGGCGCCAAATACGACGCCGGTGCTTTCGCGGTGACTGCGGCGGTGTTCCGCATCAAGCAACCGGCCTATGAAACCAACGCCACCTCGAACGTGTTCGGCCCCAACGGCAAGCGCCAGAACGAAGGGGTGGAACTGAGCGTATTCGGCGAGCCGCTCAAGGGCGTGCGTTTGCTTGGCGGGGTGATGTACATCGACAGCGAGCTGACCCACACCACCAACGGCACCTACGACGGCAACCGTGCCCCGGCCACACCCAAGTACAACGTCAACCTCGGCGCGGAATGGGATGTGCCGAGCCTCGAAGGCCTGACCTTGACCAGCCGCGGCATCCACTCCAGCTCGCAATACCTGGACCAGTCGAACGTCAAGGAAATCGACGCCTGGAACCGCATCGACGTGGGCGCGCGGTATGCGTTCAAGGTTGATGACAAACACATCACCCTGCGCGCGAATGTGGAGAACGTCGCCGATAAACGCTACTGGAGTTCGGCGGGCGCGTCGGACGACAGTGAGCCGGGGTTGACCTTGTCGACGCCGCGTACTTACCTGCTGTCGGCGACGGTCGACTTCTGATCGGCAGATCGCCTTTGTTTGCTCTCACGCGGTTCGCGGGTGCCCTCGGCGGTGAACATCACAAAGGCCATTTGAAAGTTTGAGCGTGATGTCCGCCGAGGAAAAACTTCGGCGCCTGGCGCTAATTAGCGAAGTGGCTAATTGCAATTAGCTAAATCCGGTCTTTTCGGTGCTGAGCCTTTAAATCAAGGCGTGTAAGGCCATTTCAAGATGGCCGAAGCCTATTCTTTTCAGTTTGTTTCCCGGCTTCCGGAACTAGCCTTGGAACTTCCAGTCGATTAACCCAGTTAACTCCGACTGCGGCATGGCGAACTAATGGCATTTTCTTGTCATATTCAGTAGTTCCAAATAGCCATACTTTCTCGCAACTAGACACCCAACTATGTCGTCCATGCCCATCGATGCCTGCCATACGCAGATACCGCACACCGACACCGTGTGCGCGTGGCTGATGCAGCACGCCGGGCTGAAAACCGTTGATCTGGAGCGTGCCCGGCGCTTGTCCACCGACGCCAGCGACCTGTTGGGGTTGCTCACGCGCCTGGGGTTGGTTTCCGAAATCGAACTGGCCCGCGCCTGGGCGGCGTTGCTCGGTGCGCCGCTGTTGCTGGCCGATGCCGCGCCGCCGCTGCTCGACCCGTTGCCTACGCTCACCGAGCGCTTTATGCGCCATTACCAAGTGGTGCCGATGGGGTGGACCCAAGGCGGGCTGCGCGTCCTCGCAGCCAACCCGGCGCAGCATTACCCCTTTCAGGCCCTGGCCTACGCCTGCGATGTGCCGATATGGCTGGCCATCGGCCCGCGCAACGAAGTCGATACGTTGATTGAGCGCTACTACGGCCAGGGCCGTTCCGCCATGGGCACCCTGATCGAGAACCTCGATGAGCAGGGCGGCGCGTTGGAAGATATCGAACACCTCAAGGACATGGCCTCCGAAGCACCGGTGATTCGCCTGGTCAACCTGATCCTGCAGCGGGCGGTGGAGCAGCGTGCATCGGACATCCATATCGAACCCTTCGAAAACCAGCTCAAGGTGCGCTACCGCGTCGACGGCGTGCTGCACGACGCCGAAGCGCCGCCGGCCAGTTCGTCGGCGGCGGTGATCTCGCGGGTGAAGATCATGGCGCGCCTGGACATCGCCGAGCGGCGCCTGCCCCAGGACGGGCGGATCATGTTGCGCATCCAGGGCAAGGAGCTGGACCTGCGGGTGTCCACGGTGCCCACCAGTTTTGGCGAGTCGGTGGTGATGCGCCTGCTCGACCGGCAAACCGTGCAGTTCGACTTCCCCAGCCTGGGCTTTGACGGCCAGCGCCTGGCCGCCTTCCTCGACGTGCTCGAACGGCCCCACGGCATCCTGCTGGTCACCGGGCCCACCGGTTCCGGCAAGACCACCACGCTCTACACCGCGCTGGCGCGGCTCAACAGCGCCGAGCGCAAGATCATCACCGTCGAAGACCCGGTGGAATACCAGCTCGAAGGCATCAACCAGATCCAGGTCAAACCGGCCATCGGCCTGGACTTCGCCGGGGCGCTGCGCTCCATCGTGCGCCAGGACCCGGACGTGATCATGATCGGCGAAATCCGCGACCTGGAAACCTGCCGCATCGCCATCCAATCGTCGCTCACCGGCCATCTCGTGCTCTCCACACTGCACACCAACAGCGCCGCGGCGAGCATCACGCGCCTGCTGGACATGGGCGTGGAGAGTTACCTGATCGCCTCGACCGTCACCGGCATCCTCGCGCAGCGCCTGGTGCGGCGCCTGGACCCAGCGACCCGCGTCGCCTTCGAAGCGCCGCCGGAGCTGATCGAGGAGCATGGCTTGGAGCGCTTTACCGATGAGCGCCCGATCCTGCTCTACCGGCCCGGCGCCGAAGGCGGTTACCACGGCCGCAGCGCCATCACCGAATTGCTGGTGATGAATGACGAACTGCGTGGCCTGTTGATGCGCCACGCCGACGCCGCGACGCTGGAGCAGGCCGCCCGTCGCGCGGGCCTGCGTACCTTGCATGAAGAAGGCCTGCGCCAGGCGGTGGCGGGCGTCACCTCGCTGGAAGAAGTGCTGCGCGTTACCCGTGGAGACGGCGCGTGAGTCTGTTCACCTTCCGCGCCCTGGACAGCCAGGGTGTGACCCAACGCGGCACGCTGCAAGCCAAGGATCAAGCCGCCGCTGTCGCAATCTTGCACAAGCGCGGTTGGCTGCTGTTGCAGATCGACGCGGCCGGCAGCCAGGGCCTGCGCCATGCCTTTGTGCGCGGCTCGTTGAAGGGCGCCGCGTTGGTGAGTTTCACCCAGCAGTTGGCGACGCTGTTGGGCGCCGGTCAGCCGTTGGAGCGCTCCCTGGGCCTGCTGCTCAAGCAACCCGGCCAGCCCCAGGTGCGTGCGCTGATCGAACGCATCCGCGACCAGGTCAAGGCCGGCAAACCGTTATCGGCCGCGCTGGAGGACGAGGGCGCGAGCTTCTCGCCGTTGTACCTGAGCATGGTGCGCGCCGGTGAAGCCGGTGGCGCGCTGGAAAGCACCCTGCGCCAACTCAGCGACTACCTCGAACGCAGCGAGCGGCTGCGCGGCGAGGTCATCAATGCGCTGATCTACCCGGCGTTCCTGGTGGTCGGCGTGCTCGGTTCGCTGGCGTTGTTGCTGGCGTATGTGGTGCCGCAGTTTGTGCCGATTTTCCAGGACCTCGGCGTGCCGATTCCGCTGATCACCGAAGTGATTCTGGCCCTGGGCCAATTCCTCGGTGCCTACGGCCTGCTGCTGTTGTCCGGGTTGATCGTCGCGCTAGGGACCCTGGCGGCACGCCTGCGCGATCCCCAGCGCCGCGAACGCTACGACCGCCGCCTGCTCGGCCTGCGGGTGCTCGGCCCGCTGTTGCAGCGGGTTGAAGCGGCGCGCCTGACCCGCACCCTGGGCACCTTGCTCAGCAATGGCGTGGCCTTGCTGCAAGCGTTGGTCATCGCGCGGCAGGTCTGCACCAACCGCGCATTGCAGGCCCAAGTGGCCGATGCGGCTGAATCGGTGAAAGGCGGCGGCACCCTGGCCAGCGCCTTCGGCACGCAACCGCTGTTGCCCGACCTGGCCCTGCAAATGATTGACGTCGGCGAACAGGCCGGCGAACTGGACAGCATGCTGCTCAAGGTCGCCGACATCTTCGACGTCGAAGCCAAACGCGGTATCGACCGCCTGCTCGCGGCCCTGGTGCCGTCCCTGACCGTGGTCATGGCGGTGCTGGTGGCGGTGATCATGCTCGCGATCATGCTGCCGCTGATGAGCCTGACCAGCCATATATGAACCTTCAAGGAACCCGATCGATGAGAACTCAACGCCGTCAAAGCGGTTTCACCCTGCTGGAAATGCTCGCGGTGATCGTGCTGCTGGGCATTGTCGCAACCATTGTGGTGCGCCAGGTCGGCGGCAATGTGGACAAGGGCAAGTACGGCGCGGGCAAGGCGCAACTGGCCAGCCTGAGCATGAAGATCGACAGCTACGCCCTCGATGTCGGTTCACCGCCCAACAGCCTGCAGCAACTGGTGGACAAACCCGGGAATGCCGCAAGCTGGGCCGGGCCGTATGCCAAACCGTCGGAGCTGAAAGACCCGTTCGGCCATGCATTCGGCTATCGCTTCCCGGGCGAACATGGAGCCTTCGACCTGATCTTCTACGGCCAGGATGGCCAACCGGGCGGCGACGGCTACAGCGCCGACCTGGGCAACTGGGAATAACCCGCCCATGCCCCAACGCGGCTTTACCTTGCTCGAGATGCTGGCGGTCATCCTGTTGATCAGCCTCGCTGTCGGGTTGTTGGGGCTCGGTGCGCGCCAGGCCGTGCAGGCGGCGAACGAGCGGCGCGTGGTCGGGCAGATGGTCGACGCCCTGCGCACCACGCGGGCCGGGGCGATTGTCAGCGGGCGTGCGGCCAGGACCGAATTCGATCTGCAGCGCCTGACCTTCCAGGCGCCGGGCCGTGCACCTCACGCCTGGCCGGCGAGCCTGCAGGTCACCTTGCACAGCGCCGAACAGGTCGCAAGCGCCGTAGAGTTCTACCCCGATGGCAGTTCCACCGGCGGCAATCTGCTGCTGGCCAACGGCAGCCGGCGTTGGCGTATCGACATTGGCTGGCTGACCGGCAGCGTGCAGTCCAAGGCGCTGCCATGAAGCGCCAGGCCGGTTTTACCTTACTCGAAATGCTCGCCGCCCTGACGTTGATGGCGGTGTGCAGCACGGTGTTGCTGGTCGCCTTCGGCCAGAGCGCGCGCTCGTTGGCGCAAGTGGCCCGCAGCGATCGCCTGAGCCATGCCGCCCTCAGTGTGCTGGACCAGGAAACGGCGGGGCACCTGGCCGACGGGGTCCGCCAGGGCGAGCTGGACGGCATCCATTGGCAACTGACGTGTGTGCGCCAGCAACCGCATCTGTATCGCCTCGACCTTATTCTCAGCGAGGGCTCGCACCAGGCCCGTTTCAGCACATTGAAGGTGCGCCAGTGAGGTGCCGCGAGCGGGGCTTCACCCTGCTGGAAATCCTCGTGGTGCTCAGCTTGCTCGCGGTGCTGCTGGTGCTGTTGAGCGGCGCGTTGCTCGGCGCCAATCGCGCGGTGTCCAAGGCCCAGCGCTATACCGTCAGCCTGGACGAAATGCGCGCCGCCCGGCAGTTCTTACGCACCGCCATCAGTGAGGCATTGCCGCTGGATGTCACTGAAGACGACAGCCAGGCCGATGGGTTTTTCGTGGGCACGTCCGAGCGACTGCAGTTTGTCGCGACGTTGCCCGGTGTGCTCGGTGGTGGGATTCAGCGTTTCACCCTGCAACGGGGCGCAGAGGATTTGCAGGTGGCGTTCTCGCGGTTGGAGGCGCAAACCACGGTCTCCCGCGATGAGCCGCAAGTGCTGCTGACGAAGCTTGCGGCGCTGCAGTTCAGTTATCGCGGCGTATCGCCCCTGGGCCAACCCACCGGATGGATCGACCAGTGGCCGTGGCCCCGGCGCTTGCCCTCTGCGGTGCGGATTGCCGCGCGTGTCGACGGGCCGGTGCCCTGGGTCACCCAGGTGATTGCGTTGCGCTTGAACCTGTCCAGCGGAGCCTCGGGCGAATGATGCGTCAACGCGGGGCGGCGCTGCTGCTGGTGCTCTGGGTGCTGGCCTTGCTCAGTGTGTTGCTGGGTGGCTTGGCCGCTTGGGTACAGCTGGAAAGTCGCCAGTCGCTGTGGCATCGCCAGCACACCCAGACGGTGCTGGCGGCCGAAGCCGGCGTCGCCCTGGCGATGGCCGATCCACGCTGGATCGCCGATGGTCGTGAAATGCCGCTGACTTTCGATGACGCGCAGTTGCACGTCAGCCTACGCAGCGAGCGCGGCAAGCTGTACCTGATCAACGCCGAGGCGGATGACCTCACGCGCCTGGCCCTGGCCTGCGGCGCCACCCCGGCCCAGGCCACGCAACTGGCCAAGGCGTTGAAGGCGCGACGCAACCAGGGCCTGGCGCCGTTTCGCGTGCTCGAAGAAGTGCGCCAATTGCCGGGCATGACCCAGGCGCTGTACAGCCAATTGTTGCCCGAGATCACTTTGTGGAGCGACCTCGATCGGCCCGCTCCGGCGTTCGCCAGCGCCCTGATGCGCCAGGCCCTGAACCTGCCGCAGCAGAACGCGCAGGGCGTCGATCCCGGCGAGGTGCTGGTGGTCGACAGCCGCGCACAGCGCCCCGGCGGTTATGAAGCGCGTTTGCAAGTCACGGTTTTATTGAGCCCAACGGAGGACGGCGCACAGCCTTACCGGGTGTTGCGTTGGCAAGAATGAATCGACTGGAACCCATCGCCCGGTATTGGCGTGGCAGCCTGGCGCAACAAGGTTGGCGCCTGTGGCTCGCGGAGCTGCGTGCGTGCGTGCCAGCGTGGCTGGCGCTGCACGAGCCGCCCGAGCAGCGCTATCACTGGCCGTTGCGCGAGCCGATTGAGCTGGCGCCGGGCAACGCGCGCCAGGTGCTGGTGCTCGCGGCCGACGCCGTGCTGGTGCAAACCGTGCAGTTGCCTGCAGCCGCTGCCCGCAACCTCAGCGCCGTGGTCGGCTATGAACTGGATCGCTACACGCCGTTCGAGGCCGACCAGTTGTACTTCGTCGCACGCCAGGAGCGGCGCACGCCAACCCAACTGCAGGTGACGCTGGTGGCGATCCTGCGCGAACGCCTCGATCAGATCCTCAGCGACGGTGCCGCCCTCGGTCTGCATCCTCATCGCGTGGATGTGGGCAACCTGGGCATCGACCTGCTGCCCGCGCCTTTGCGCCCGCGTCCGCGCCCTGCAGGCAAGGGCTTGCAACGCAGCTTGCCGTGGCTGTGCGGCGCGTTGCTGATCGCGGCGATGCTGCTGTGGCTCAACGACCGCCAGCGCGTGCTCGACGCCATGCAAGAAAGCGTCCAGCAGCAAAAAGCCCAGGTCGCCGAAGTGCATGCGCTGCGTCAGCAACTGCTCACCACCCGCGGCGCGGCGCAGTACCTGACCCGGCGCAAATTGGCCCAGCCACCGCTGGTGGCGCTGCTCGACGACCTCACCACATGCCTGCCCGCCGACACCTGGCTCGACCAGTTGGACATCAAGGGTCGAGACATTGCCTTCTCCGGACAAAGCGCCAAGGCCAGTGCCCTGATCACTCGGATCAAAGGCTGCCACCGCTTGGACAACGCCCAGTTTGAAGGGGTGATTCAACCCGATGTGCGCAGCGGCAAGGATCAGTTTGCCTTGCGTGCCCATCTTCGCCCGGAGGCCGCCGATGCGCCGACCCCTCACACCCCGTGAACGCCGTGGCACGGCCTTGCTGATCCTGGCCGTGGTGCTCGGCGCGGCGTACTGGCTGTTGATCGACAGCTGGTTCGCCGGGCCCTTGCGTGCCATGGGCGAACAGGCCGAGCAGTTGCGCGAACAGCAGCAACGCTATGCCGGCGTATTGCGCCAGGGCGATGCACTGCGCGAGCAACTGGACCAGGCCCGCCAGGACCCGGCCAGCCAAACCAGCCTGCTGCCGGGGGATGACCCGGATGCGGTCGCCGCCGACCTGATGCAACGCCTCGCCGACTTGATCAACCGCCACGCCACCCTCGGCGGCGGCTGCAGCCTGACCCAACGCAAACCGATCACCCCGGAGCAGGACGACGGCGAACCGTATCGACAGGTGCAGGTCAGCCTGACCCTCAATTGCGCCATCGAACCCTTGACCGCGATCCTGCATGAGCTGGAATACCAGCCGCCGTTTCTGTTCGTCGATGAGCTGCGCATCCGCCGTGGCAAACAGGCGCCGGTCAGTGGCGGGGCGGGGCAGTTGGTGGTGCAGTTGCTGGTGCGCGGCTACCTGCAACCGCAGGTGGCCCGATGATCGGTGTATTGCGCCCCTTGGAATGGGGCTTGCTCGGTTTGGTCGGGGTATTGGGCCTGTTGATGGCGGTCATCCTGAGCAGCATCGGCGACGAACCGCAGTGGCTGCCCGAGCCGGGCGTGCGCGAGCATGCCTCTGCGCGGGTGCAAGTCGCGCCCAGCGTGGCGTTGGACAGCCTCGCCGCCACGTGGCAAACCCCGCTGTTCAGCCCGGATCGCAGCCCCGATCGTGCGGTCGGCAACACCCAGGCCAGCAGCCTGGCCAACCTGACCCTCAGCGGTATCCTGATCACCGGCAACCTGCAAATGGTGATGCTCAAGCAAGCCGACGGCCGCCCGCTGACGGTGCGCCTGGGCCAGGTGCTGCCCAACGGCTGGCGCCTGGAACACCTCACGCCGCAATCCGCCCGTTTTACCCTGGACGGTCGCACGCAAACCTTGAGCCTGTACGCCAAGCGTTTGCCGCCGCCGTCGACCCGGCCACCGATTTCCCTTCCTCGCGAGCCCCTCCCTTGATCGATATGCGCACCTCGTTGTTTTACCTGGCTACCGCCGTCTCCCTGGGAGGCTGTGGCTCGCTGCCCGAGCGTCTCGACGCAGACGACGCTTTACTCCACGAAGCCATGCAAGGCACCGGCGCGCAACGCCCGCCGAGTGAGACGCCGGCGGTGGACAGCCCGCCGCCCGCAGCGAAGGCCGCGCCCCAACGCCAGTTGATACGTGGCAACCAGCAATTCGTGCGCCCACCCAGCGCCAGCCCGCGTGAGGAAGAGCAGGGCGGCGGCGATATCGTGTTCAACTTCGCCGACCAGCCTATCGAAGCGGTGATCAACAGCGTGATGGGCGACCTGCTGCACGAGAACTACAGCATCGCCCAAGGGGTGAAAGGCAACGTCAGCTTTTCCACGTCTAAACCGGTGGACAAACAGCAGGCGCTGTCGATTCTCGAAACCCTGCTGTCCTGGACCGACAACGCGATGATCAAGCAGGGCAAGCGCTACGTGATCCTGCCGGCCAACCAGGCGGTGGCGGGCAAGCTGGTGCCGCAAATGAACGTGGCCCAACCGTCCAGCGGCCTGTCGGCGCGGCTGTTTCCGTTGCGTTATATCTCCGCCACCGAGATGCAGAAACTGCTCAAACCGTTCGCCCGCGAAAACGCCTTTCTGCTGGTGGACCCGGCGCGCAATGTGCTGAGTTTGGCCGGAACCCCGGAAGAATTGGCCAACTACCAGGCCACCATCGACACCTTCGATGTGGACTGGCTCAAGGGCATGTCGGTGGGCGTATTCGGCCTGCAACGCGCGTCGGTGGCCGAGCTGATGCCCGAGCTGCAAGCCATGTTCGGCCCGGACAGCGGCATGCCCCTGGCCGGCATGCTGCGCTTTTTGCCAATCGAGCGGACCAATTCGGTGGTGGCGATTTCTTCCCAGCCGCAGTACCTCAGCGAGGTGGGCGACTGGATTCGCACCATCGACGAAGGTGGTGGTAATGAGCCACAGATGTATGTGTACGACGTGCGCAACATGAAGGCCTCGGACCTGGCCAAATACCTGCGGCAGATCTACGGCAACGGCGCGATCAAGGACGATACGCCGGCCAAGGTCGCACCGGGGTTGCGCACCACTACGTTGTCATCGCTCAACAACAATACCGGTGGCCTGCAGAACACTCCGCCGCCGGCTGAAGAACCTGAGCAAAGCGCCGAAGCGCCCGAACCCGCACCGGATAAAAGCCTCGAAGCCGGCACCCGCATCACGGCGCAAAAAAGCAGTAACCAACTGCTGGTGCGCACCCGTCCCGCGCAATGGAAAGAGATCGAAGCCGCGATCAAACGCCTCGACAACCCGCCGCTGCAAGTGCAGATCGAGACGCGCATCCTCGAAGTCAAACTCACCGGTGAACTGGACCTTGGCGTGCAGTGGTACCTCGGCCGCCTGGCGGGCAATTCCTCCAGCACCACAGTCGCCAACGAGTCCGGCAGCCAGGGCGCGCTGGGCGGTGGCGGGGCAGGGCTGGGGGCGTCGGATTCGTTGTTCTATTCCTTCGTCAGCTCCAACTTGCAAGTGGCCTTGCACGCGCTGGAGACCAACGGTCGCACGCAGGTGCTGTCGGCACCGTCGCTGGTGGTGATGAACAACCAGCCGGCGCAGATCCAGGTCGGAGACAACATCCCCATCAGCCAGACCACGGTGAATACCGGTAACGCCGACAGCACCGTGAGCAGCGTCGAATACGTGCAGACCGGGGTGATTCTGGATGTGGTACCGCGCATCAACCCGGGCGGCCTGGTGTACATGGACATCCAGCAGCAGGTCAGCGATGCCGAGAGCCAGACCAGCAGCAGTGACACGGTGGTAAATCCGCGTATCTCAACGCGCTCGGTCTCGACTCAAGTGGCGGTGCAAAGTGGGCAGACGGTGTTGCTCGGCGGGTTGATCAAACAGGACAACGCCGAGAGCGTCAGTGCCGTGCCGTACCTGAGCAAAATCCCCGGCCTGCGCTGGCTGTTCGGCAACACCAGCAAATCCAAGGACCGCACTGAGCTGATAGTGCTGATTACGCCGAGGGTGATCACCAGTAGCAGCCAGGCGCGGCAGGTGACGGATGATTATCGCCAGCAGATGCAGTTGCTGAAGCCGGCAAACTAACGGACTGCGGTAAAAAAAGTGTGCGGGCTTGCTCGCGATAGGGTGGCGTTCGGGTCTCGGTGATCGGAAGTCGGCTGTGCCAGCAACCGCGCGGGTTACCACCCTTTCCAGCGGCCTTGTTTTTTCAGGGTGGCGATGATGGCTTCGCGCTTGTGGCGGATTTCTACCATCTTTAGACGCATTTCTCGTTGGCGCTTGCTGTTCAGGCATAGCAGTCCAAGTAATGGGCTCAGCAGGGCAAAGGTAAATAGGGCGTGATCGGGGCTGTAAATAGCTGTCGGAACGACAAGCAGCAAATAAATCATGAACACGCCAACCTGAAGCCAAACCCACTGAGGATAACCGTGGAGGACAATGCTCTGTGCGACGCCAAATACCACGCATGCCATGCCGCCTCCGAGAAAAAATACGCCATCGCTAACCCCATCAGATGCGTCAGAGAAGTAAGTAAGGTTCATTAGCGTGCTGGCAGTGGCAATCGAAAAGCACAGGGCTAAAACTCCGCCAAACAACGCCAGCCTGTAGTGAGCCAAAAGTGGGCGAGGATCTACGATGTAAAAGGACTCTCTGTGGTTTTTCATTCGCTGAACTCTTGGTAAATACCGATGGCCAGCGTCTTCGTATTTCCGGACATCGCGCTGCTGGTGAGACCCAGCGCTGCTGCAAAAGTATCCCTGCGATGGATGGCGGTGATTGGTTTTATCTGTGCCGCTGGAATGCGTTTGGGCGCATTGCCTGCGGCCTGCTTGAGCTTGAGGAGCTTCGGTGTCAGTCGTGGGTCTTGGATTCTCAACAGTTCATCCGTCAATTTTGCCCGCTCCTGCCGGCTCAGCCCACGAAGTACCTCTCGAAGTGGTTTGCCTGTTGCTCGCTTGGACAGGTTGATAACTTTCACTGTCGTTACGGCAGAAGTGGCCACCCCAAGTAAGGAAACAGCGTCCAGAGCCGCCATCATTCCTTCGTACCACGCGCTACTGTCCAGATGGTCATTTCTCTTAGGGTCCCAAACTTCGTTTACGGTTCGATAGACTCCTGCTGCGCACTGGAACGAGCCCGCCACTGCTGCGGTTGTGCCGATGAAAGAGATGACAACGCTTGCGCCAGCAGTAAAGGGCATCAAGGCTATCCCACTGTATATAACATGCCAACTCAACAGCGCCCCCGCACATGTCACCGCCATATTCATCGCCTCCGCCATCAACCTCGACTCTCGCGGCTCATGTTCCAGCATCCGCTTGAATTCCACCGGCCCCACATACCGGGGCGCTTCACGTAGCACCACGGTAATCGGCCGCACACTGCAAATCGCCTGGAACTCACGCAGTGTCACCACGTTGAACGCTTCGTCGATGTACACCACCCCCGCGCCGATCAGCGCCGGGTCGGCGTCGATGGCGAAGAACAACTGCCGCAGGTTGAGGCTGCCCTCGAGACGTTGGCGCGTGTTGAGATGGGCTGAGAGAAATCCATCCTTGAACAGGGGGATCGTCATTCCTTAACTCCTGATTGGCGGGAGTCGAGAGAGTAAAGATGGCGTCGCGCGAATGAATGTCGGAAGTTTCGTTTTTTCAAGAAAGGCACTTCCCAATCCCGCCCTGGCGTCTTGTGAGCGGCGTATCGATTCAGGAACAGTGCGCCCCACGTCGCTACCGACGCATAACAGGACAGGGAGCTCACATGGCCGTCGATATGTTTTTGAAACTGGGTGATATCAAGGGTGAATCACGGGACCAGGCCCATCGGGATGAGATTGATGTCACCGAGTGGGCGTGGGGGGTGTCGCAGACGGGGTCGATGCATTCCGGCACCGGTGGCGGCGCGGGCAAGGCCGACTTTGCCAACCTGAACCTGAAAAAGCCGCTGGATAAATCCAGCCCCAACCTGATGATGGCCTGCGCGACCGGCAAGCATTATCCCGAAGCAAGACTGGTGGTGCGCAAGGCGGGCGGTTCCAGCCCGGTGGAGTATCTGGTGATCACCCTGAAGGAAGTCATGGTGGTGTCCTACGGCACCGGTGCTGAAAGTCAGGATGAGGTGCTCTACGACAGCATCGCCTTGAACTTCGCCAGCGTCGACGTCAGCTACCAGCCGCAGAAGGCCGACGGCGCCAAGGACGGCGGGCCAGTGAAGTTCGGCTGGAATATCCGGCAGAACGTCAAAGCCTGAAGCTGCACCTTGTGCCCGGATAGCGGGTCTTTGCGCATCCGGGCGCCAGAATTCCTGGTCGAACTCCACCGGCTGTTTTTCATTGACGGTGTCGATCAACTTACGAGACGAAATTTATGAGCGATATTTATTGGTTTTCTGTTCCCAATCTTGAGAAAAAGCGTTATCCCGAATGGCGTCGGTCCTTCGGAGTAAATGACGAAAGACGCGTGTTCGTGCCTGCTGCTATGGCCGAAGATACCCCGACATACTTGGTTGTAGTATTGGCAATCACTGAAAATCAGCCTGTGGCGGAGTATCTCAATCACCCCTTCGTCCCCAGCGACTGGCTAAAAATAGAATTTCCAAAATATCGTGATTGGATCGAGATCATTGAAACTCGAGCTCAAGCTGCGGATGTTGTTTTACCTCGTGATCAGCAGATTACGTAAGCTATTTCTGAATGGTTGGATCTCAAGAGAAATACCATGAAGCGTTCAGACAGTCGGTCGTTCTGGATCATGACTGCGGTTATGACCTTGATTGTGGGGCTTTTGGGCTACCAAATAATTGATGGGTTAATTCGCGGTGTGGTGGTGTCTCACAGTCGCGTGAGGCCTTCCATCACTTACACGCTTGTGGCACAGCCAAAGCAGTATTGGGCGACCCTTATTTGGCTGGCAATTGTTGAAACTTTTTTAATTGCAGTGACCCTGGGTAATGCTTGGATTTCCAGGGAAATAGATAAAACCGAAAAATCCACCTAAAGCTTTTTGACGCCAGTCTTCGTCGTCATCGACGGTGGTGATTACCTTGAAAGCACCTTGCGCCGGGCCTCACCGATATTGTGTCCGGCCCGGACGAAATCCTCCTGCGAATCAAAGCCGCCATACCGGCGACAGCTGTTCATCAAGGCTCCAATGGGATTGGCCGGGCCTCAGGCAAACACCGCCAACCCAGCGTTCATGGCTGGCGTGGTCCAGCCAATAAGCATCGCCGCTCAGCACGGTGTGCCCCAACGCAGTCAACGCCAGTACTCGCCGAGGCCATTCAAGATGAGCCTCGGTTTCCGTCAACAAAGGATGCTCGCCGTCGATCAACGGCCGCAGCAGTGCATGGAACATCATGTCCCCGAGGAACGGCAGTGGTTCGCGCTTGCCCATCAACTCGGCAAACACGCGCCCGAACGTTACCGGCCCGGCTTCGGCGATGTACGCCAGGGACAGGCGTTCGGTCAGTGACAAACCATCCTGACTGCCGGGCAACTCCTGCAACTGGCGTCGCAAGGCGGGTGCCAGCAAGGGTAGGGCGGGATGCGTACCCTGGGCCAGTGCCGCCACCTCAAGCGGGGAACTGGCGCAGTAGGCTGACCATGCCTCACGGGCCAACTGCACCGCGTCGTCATCGATCAAGCGCCGCTGCGGCCATAACCACGCCAGTACATCGGGGGCCAATTGGCCAATGCCAATAAAGCGCTCTACCCCTGGAATGCGGTCCACCTCGATCAGCTCCAGCTTGCGTGGTGCCTGGTCAAGACCGGCCAGGGCGCGGATCAGGAACAGTTGGTCATACGCATCCGCCTCGCACCACAGCACGCTGTGTTCGGCGCTGGCCAAGGTTTGCAGTTGGTTATATTCATCGGCGACACGGCGCGCGACATCCGCTTCGCCCAGGCCAAAAGTCTGGCTGATGAATGCGCTGCGCATGGCGCGGAATTCGTCGCGGGGCAGGTCGCGAACCGGGCCCATGCACAGCGGGTCGCTGAGCATCTGGAAGTGGCCCTTGAACCCCGCCACTTGCAGGCTATGGGCAATGTCGTTGCCACAGCGCCAATGGGTGGTGCGGGCTTCGTCGCTGGCGGCGAAGTCGGGATGGCGGGCGGCGAAGTCGATGGCGTCGACATGGGCCTTGAGCTGGGGCCAACTGCTGAAACCCAGCTGTTTAGCGATCTGCCATTGAGCCTGGGACAAGGTGGCGTCGGGGTTTTCGCTTTTCAGGCGTGCCAACAGTTCCTTGGCGCGCTTGCGCTGCTGCTCAAGGTTGAGACGGCCATCAGTGGTCGAGGATACGCGGCGTTGCGACATACGAGCTCCTTGCACACCTTTTCCGCTTTAAGGTTGGGAGTCGTAGAAACGAGGGAGTGCTTCACTGTCTTGGGCGCAGCCCTTTCCGCGGAAGGTGGCGTAGAGGGCGCCAGGCGGCAAATATAGGCAGGGCAGGGGCTGATTGCAAGGGCGCCCGCCACGGGGGCGGTCGCCATCGTTTGAACTTTTGCTATGAAAAGCCCGCTCGCCTGCTTCACCATTGCGCCTGACCGAAACATGAGGAGCATCGCGTCCATGAGCGCACTGATCGAAACCCGTGCCCTTGCGCGCCGGGATGAGCGTCGCCAGGTGGCCTTGCTCCAGCCCACTGACTTCGCCCTGCACCGCGCCGACCGCGTATCGATCACCGGCCCGTCCGGCTCCGGCAAAAGCGTGTTCCTGCGGGCACTGGCGTTGCTGGACGCGCCCACATCGGGGCAGGTCTTGTGGAACAACCGGCCGATCACTAACGCAGAGATTCCCGAGTACCGCAGCCGCATCTGCTACCTGTCCCAACGCCCGGCGCTGATCGACGGCACGGTGCAAGACAACCTGCGTTTCCCCTTCAGCCTCAAGACCCTGCGTAAACGCCGTTTCGAGCTGGCGACCGTCACTGCGCTGCTGCAGCACGCCGGCAAGTCGCCCGACTTCCTGGCAAAAAACGCCAGCGACCTGTCGGGCGGCGAGTCCCAGGTGGTGGCGTTGATCCGCACGCTGCAGCTCAACCCCGACGTGCTGTTGCTGGACGAACCCACCGCCGCCCTCGACCCCGCGTCCTCGCACGATGTCGAAGCGCTGATCGACGCCTGGTTCGCCAATGACCCCACCCGTGCGTATGTCTGGGTGTCCCACGACCTGGAACAGGCCCAACGCATGAGTGACATCCACCTGCACATGCGCGCCGGTGTGCTGAGCGGAGACACCCAGCCATGAACTACCAAAACCTGACTGCGCTGGACATGGCCATCGCCGCCTCGCTGATCCTGATCAACGGCGCGCTGTCGCTGGCGTTGCGCCTGGGCCTGGAGCGCCAGTTGCTGTGGGCCGCCGTGCGTACCGTGGTGCAACTGTTGGCGATCGGTTACCTGCTGGGCTGGGTGTTCGCGTTCGCCTATTGGTACGTGGTGCTGCCGCTGATGTGCGCGATGACCCTGATTGCCGGCCTGTCGGCGGCGGGGCGCGGGCGGCGGACTTACCGTGGGCAGCGGATCGACAGCATCGTGTCGGTGTGGGGCAGTTCGTGGCTGGTCACGGCGGTGGGCTTGTTTGCGGTAATTCGTATCCACCCGTGGTACGAGCCGCAGTATGCGATCCCGATCCTCGGCATGATCCTCGGCAACACCCTGACCGGCGTGTCTTTGGGGATCGAGCGCATGACCCAGGAACTGACCTCGGGCCGCAACACCATCGAGATGATCCTGGCCCTCGGCGGCTCACGCTGGGAAGCGGCGCAGGAAGCGATCCGCCAGGCGGTGCGCGCCGGGATGATCCCGACGCTGAACCAGATGACCGTGGTCGGTATCGTCAGCCTGCCCGGCATGATGACCGGCCAGGTGCTGGCGGGGGAGAGCCCGGTGGACGCGGTGCGGTACCAGATCGTGATCATGTTTTTGATCGCCGCCTCGTCGGCGTTGGGCACGGTCGGCGCGGTGCTGCTCACCTACCGGCGCCTGTTTTCCACGAGCCATCGGTTTTTGCGCGATCGGCTGCAAGAGCGCTGAAGGTCAGGCGACGAACCGCCGATGATTGTTTCACCGGCTGAAATGCTCGATTGTAAATCCTGGTGATTCCATCGATAGACGCCGCGGCGGAACATGCCTGGCGTCAAGACCCCCACTTATTTGGAGCCGTTCATGTCCCAGTCTGCGATCAAACTCTATGGTTTTCCCCTGTCCGGCCATTCCCATCGGGTCGAGCTGATGCTGTCGCTGTTGGGCCTGCCCAGTGAATTCATCCTGGTAGACCTCAAGCAAGGCGCGCACAAGGCCGCTGAATTCGTCGACACCATCAACCCCTTCGGCCAGGTGCCGGCGATTGATGACAACGGCACCGTACTCGCCGATTCCAACGCGATTCTGGTGTACCTGGCGAGCAAATACGGCAACGGCCAATGGCTGCCGAGCGACCCGCTGGGCCAGGCGCGTGTGCAGCGCTGGCTCTCGGCCGCCGCCGGTCAGCTCCACGCCGGGCCGGCGACCGCGCGGTTGGCGGTGGTGTTTGGCGCGGATGTCGATACTGTCACCGCCATCAGCCGCTCCCACGCCTTGCTGCAATTGGTTGAACAGCAACTGGGCCAAAGTCGCTTCCTGGCTGGCGAGCAGCCGAGCATTGCCGACATTGCTTTCTATACCTACGTGGCCCACGCGCCGGAAGGCAATGTGTCGCTGGCCGACTACCCTCAAGTGCGCGCGTGGCTGGCCAGTATCGAAGCGTTGCCGGGTTTTGTCGGCATGCCACGCACGGCGGTGGGTCTGCAATCAAGTTGATTGACGGCTCTGTGGCGAGGGCGCTTGCTCCCGTTGGGGCGCGAAGCGGCCCTGAAACCTGGTACAGCTCGATGAGCTTCTTGGGGCTGCTGCGCAGCCCAACGGGAGCAAGCGCCCTTGCCACAGGTAGGTAATGTTCAGCCAATGAGAAGGGGCACCGATGGATCGATTTCATGAAATGCAGGTGTTCCTCGCGGTGGCCGAGGAGGAGGGCTTCGCCGCCGCTGCGCGCCGCCTGAAAACCTCGCCGCCCAGCGTGACCCGGGCGATTGCTGCGATGGAACAGCGCATCGGTACCCAATTGCTGGCGCGCACCACCCGCAGCCTGCACCTGACTGAAGCCGGCCAGCGCTACCTGGAAGATTGTCGACGCATCCTCGCCGAGCTGAACGAAGCCGAGGAAGCGGCGGCGGGCAGTTATTCCATCCCCAGTGGGCAACTGACCGTGACCGCCCCGGTGCTGTTTGGCGAGCTGTATGTGGCGCCGTTGCTGGGGACGTATCTCGATCGTTTTCCCCTGGTGAACATCAACGCCTTGCTGGTCGACCGCGTGGTGAACATGACCGACGAAGGCGTCGACGTGGCCGTGCGCATCGGTCATCTGCAGGAGCCGGGGCAACAGGCGATCCAGGTCGGTGAAGTGCGGCGGGTGGTGTGCGCATCGCCGGGCTATCTCGATCAGCACGGGCGACCGCAACGTCCCGAGCAGTTGCGTGAAGCCAAGATCGCCACGTCGTCGGCCAGCCAATTGATCAGCGAGTGGCAATTCGTCGACGGCGACCGGCTGCTGACGGTGCCCATCACGCCGCGCCTGGTAGTCACGGCAAACAACGCCGCGATCAACCTGGCGCGTATCGGCTGGGGCATGACGAGGGTGCTGTCCTATCAGGTGGCGGCGGCGGTGGCGGCCGGTGAGCTGGAGATTGTCCTCGACGCCTTCGAACCCGCGCCGCTGCCGATTCAGGTGGTGTTCCAGAAGGGCGCCCGCGTACCGGCGAAGGTGCAGACCTTCGTCGACTTCCTCACCCAGCGTTTCGCCCAGGACCGTGGCCTGAACCCGGCGCCGCAGCGGCCTAGCTGATGGAGCGCTATCGCGATATGCAGCTGTTTGCGGCGCTGGCCGGGCAACCGAGCATGGCTGCGGCGGCGCGCAGTGCCCAGGTGTCGGGCGCGACGCTGGTGCGTGCGCTGGCGCGGTTGGAAGCACGCCTGCACGTGGCGTTGCTGCAGCGCAGTACGCGGGGTGTTAGCCTCACCGACGCAGGCCGCGCCTACCTGGCCGACTGCGTGCGCCTGCTGGCCGCCGTGGACGCCGCCGAAGCCTCGGCCAAGGGCTCGCATGTGCAGGCCCAGGGCAATCTGCGGGTGTTCTTGCCGTTTCTGTTCAGCCGGTACGTGATGGCGCCGATCTTGGCCGGTTATATGGACCGCCACCCCGATGTGTACCTGACGGCCCGCTACCACGACTATTACCCCAACCTGCACGAAGAGGGGCTGGACGTGGCGATCCTGGTCGGCGCGTTGCCGAACTCGTCGCTGATCGCACGGCCGGTCGGCCAGGTGCGGCAGATCCTTTGCGCCAGTCCCGATTACCTCGCTGCCCACGGCGCACCCGCGCACCCGGACGATCTCAAACAACATCGCCTGATCGCCAGCGCCGATCAGGTCCACTGGGATTTCCCCCACGCCCACCTCAAGGCCCGTACACGCCTGCGCTGCGCCACGGTGCAAGGTGCGATCAATGCGGCCGTACATGGCGCGGGGATTATCCGTTGCCTGAGCTACCCGGTTCACGAGCACCTGATCAGCGATCAGTTGCGCCGCGTCTTGCCCGCCCACGAGTTGGCGCCGTTGCCGGTCAACGTGGTCTACCGCGAAGGCCGCCATGCACCGATGCGCGTGCGCAGTTTTGTCGATCACTGCGTGGCCGAGTTGCGCGAGCATCCGGCATTTCAGTTGGCGTAATGCTCGATTGCCGAACGTGGGTATTCTCTCGCTGTCTGGCGGGGCGCAGCATCTGGCTATCTGACACGAGGTGATTGCCATGAACCCGACCGAACGCTCCCCCTGGCATGCCGGCGAACGGCAGATGCAAGCAAGCGCCGGTGCTGCCGAGCGTATGGACATGATTGGCGCCAAGGTGATCCGCGATCATCTGCCCGAGCAACACCGAGGGTTCTATCCGCTGTTGCCGTACCTGATGCTCGGCGTGGTGGACGCGCACGGCATGCCCTGGGCGACGATGATCGAAGGCGCGCCGGGGTTTGCCCATTCACCCGATCCCCACACCTTGCAGATCGACAGCCTGCCCGGTACCAGCGACCCGGCGCGGTCCGCCCTGCATCCAGGGGCCGCCATCGGCTTGCTCGGCATCGACCTCGACACGCGCCGGCGCAATCGCCTGAATGGGCGGGTCGGCGCGCTGGATCACGAGGGCTTTGCGGTCGATGTGGTGCAGTCCTTCGGCAACTGCCCCAAATACATCCAACTGCGACCTGTCGATGGGGTCGCCCGCAAACCCGGGCATGTGGCCGAGCGCACCAACCGCCTGGATGACGCCGCACACACGATGATCCGCAACGCCGACACCTTCTTTGTCGCCAGCTACGTGGACATCGACGGCGAGCGCTCGGTGGACGTCTCCCATCGCGGCGGCAACCGCGGCTTCGTGCGCGTGGAAGGCAACGTGCTGACCATCCCCGACTTTGCCGGCAACCTGTTCTTCAACACCCTGGGCAACCTGCACGCCAATCCGGTGGCTGGGTTGTTGTTCATCGACTTTGCATCGGGGGACGTGATGCACCTGGTCGGGCGCACTTCACTGATCCTCAGCGGGGCCGAGGTGGCGCGGTTCGAGGGCGCGCAGCGGTTGTGGACGGTCACGGTGGAGCAGGTGGTGCGCCGCTCGGCGGCGTTGGCATTGAGGTGGCGGTTTGCGGAGTTTTCGCCGTACAGCCTGGCGATGGGGCGTTGGTAGGGCGGTGCTGGAAAGCCTGGGGTGGCGAGCGGGTGGTCAAACCTTCGTCCCTCCCGTACCATTCGCCCCCCTCGCAGTGACGCGAGGCGCAGCGCCAGGATGGCTCATTGCATGTCTTTCCTGTGGCGTCTGCAGCTCCTTTTTGCCCGCGTTCAGGATTCGACATGTTTTGCTTTTCCAGGCCTTTGGCCTTGCTCTTAATGGCTGCAGCCTTGGCGGGGTGCGGTACTCAGCCCGCGTCGCTGGTCAGTCAGCCGCTGCAACCAGGCCCCGAAGAACCGGTGGCTTATCTTGTGGGCTCCATCGGCCCGCAGAACCTCAATGCTTCTCCCGCACCCAACCAGCGCCTGTTGTTTCGCAAGCGTGGCTCCGCCTTCGGGGCCGCCGGTATATGGGTCGGTGCCGGGCGGGAAACGCCTCAGGATGTGAAGGACCAGGCCGGTGCCGCCAGTGTGTTCGTGCTGCCGCTCAAACCGGGAGATTATGAGTTTTATGATTTCCAGTTCTTCTCCAGCAACTATTCACCCACCCTGGGCACCACCTACACCTCGGTCCAGGCTCGGGAGAAGTTCAACCTGCCGATGCGCCTGCAAGCCGGCAAGGCCTATTACCTCGGTGAGTTTCGCTCGCTGTGCCTGGGGGCTTCCCTGTGCGCCTTCCGTTGGCGTGACCAGCAAGGTCGCGATGAACCGATCGCGCGACAATCGGTTCCGCGCTTGCCGGCGCTGGAGTTGATACCGCTGGATTATCGCAGCGCCGCCCCGCATATCATCGCGCCGCTGTCTACCGCTGCGGGCCAGAATACCCTTCAAGAGATGCGTCCATGAACCGCGTTATTACCCTGATCGTCCTGGCGCTGCTGACTGGCTGTGCGGCCACCAATACCCTGCCCGAGCGCGCGTTGCCCGACGGTCAGGACTACCTCAAGCCGATCCATGTCATGGTCGACGACCCGCTGAATGCGGCGCAAATCCGTAACCAGTTACGCGAAACCGGGGTGTTTCGCAGTGTCGAAACCGGCGAGGGCAAGGCTGGGGATTATTCGGTGTTGATTCGCTTTAACAGCCAGCGCGATTTGCCACCTTTCCCGGTAATTCTGCTGAGTACGGCGACGCTGTTTTTGCTGCCCTTGTCCCAGAGTATCGACACCACCACCGAGTTTTCCCTGCAACAGAATGGAAAGCTGTTGAAGCAATACAGCTATCGCAACGTCACCCACAAATACACCTGGCTGCTCGATGGCAGCGGCGGGATGCAGCAAGAGAACGTAAACCGTATCACCCGTGCCTTTGCCCAGGATGTACAACGTGATGGCCTGCTGCCTGTGGCGCACACGCAATGATCAGGATCACCTTAATGGCTGCCGTGCTGTTGCTCGGCGGCTGCGGCACCGCCCTCAAACCCCTGGACTACAAAGCCCAGCGCGCCTATGTGCCGATGAGTGTCACCATGCCGCCGCCCGAATCCCGGTTCGATCAGCAAAAGCAGCGCGAAGTCATCCAGTTGCTGCGTGATACCGGCGCCTTCAGCTTCCTCGACGGTGGTTTCAGCAAGACCGGCTACAGCCTGCTGGTCGACCAGAGCGGCGGTAAAGGGGCCGGAGTGCTCCCCGCAGTACTCGGCGCTCTGACGCTGCTGACCGTGCCAGTGCCCTACACCTACGAGCGCCAATTGCATGGCTCGGTGTTCAAGGACGGTCAACTGTTGAAAACCTATGCCTACAAGCGCGGCGGCTGGACGGCCACGACCTGGTACATCCCCATGATCGAACCGCGCAGCGAGAGTGAAATGCTCGGCGACCTGATGCGAGACCTGGACCGTGATCGCTTGATTCCCTATCAGTGAGCCGGTAGGGGATCAAGCGATCGCGCCGCAGCGGCAACCCCTGCGTCGCCAACAGCGTGTGGCTTTGGCTATCGTCGAGCGCCAGGGGCGGGCAGGTCAGCGCGACACAGGGATAAACGCCACACTCCCATCCGCACGCTGGTGAAACAGCCGCTCGCCATTGTCCGGCTGAGTGGTGATCACCTGATGATCCGTGCCCAGGTATGCCAGGGGCGTGGGATCGTCCTTGGAGAACTGCGCGACGATAATCGTGTGTTGGGGGTCGAAGCGGCGGCCGCTGGTGCGTTCCAGCCAGGCCATGAACGCAGCGCTGTCGCCCTGGCGGGGGAAGTCCTGGGTTTCGGCGACGTAGTAGAACGGCTGGCCGTCGTTTTGCAGGTACATCGGCAGTTTGTTGTCGACTTCCACCAGTACCATTTGCCATTGGTTCCACGGCGCGGTCTTCTCGGCTTGAGCGTGCACATCCTCGACGAAACGGGTTACGCCGCCGTTGCCGTTGGTCCACGGGTACGCCACGCCGAGCACCAGTAGCATCAGTGCGGCGGCAACGCCAAAGCCTTTCTGCCAGCGCGGCCAACTGGCGGGTTTTTTCGCCAGTCGTTCGCTGAGCCACCACGCTCCCAGCAACTGGGCAAACGGCACCAGTGGCAGCACGTAGTAACTGCGGCGGCTGCCGCTGGCGGTGAAGAACACGAATAGCAGCCCGAGGCCCCATACCAGCCAGCGCACGTTGGGCGGGGTCTGACGCCAATGTCGCACGGCCAGCCACAGGCCGAGCAACCAGCACGGTGCCCAGGGCAGGGTGTAGGCGGGCAGGTAAATCAGATAGGTATAGATCGGCCCCATATGGTCGAAGGGGTCGAAGAAGCGCACGACGTTTTCGCGGAATACCAGGGCCAGGCCGCTTTCGCCATAGGTCGGCGCGCCGTAGAGGTGCGACAGCACAAAGGGGATGGCATAGAACCCGGCGGCAATCAGCAGCGCCAGCACCACGCGCAGGTTGAGGTGACGTTTGTAGCGATGTTCGCTGAGCAGGTGCGGCAGCAGCACCAGGCCTGGCAGCACAAAACCGATCAAGCCCTTTAACAACGAGGTCGCGGCCAACAGCAGGAAAAACACCGTGTAGCGCCATAGTCGTGTGTCATCCGGCCCGCGCCAGTACCACCACACCGCCGCCAGCACGCCACACACGGTGAGCACGTCCGCCGTGGCCACGCGTGCCCAGAACAGGAAATAGAATGTGGTGGCGAGCATCCAGCCGGCAATCAGCCCGGTGCCTTTGCGAAACAGGCGCTCGCCGATCAGGTACACCAGCCAGATGCTCAACCATGCGGAAATCACCGACGACAGGCGCAGCGACCAGGGCCCCAGGCCGCCCATCAGGTTGGCGAACCCGGTGATCAGCCAGTAGGAGGGCAGGGGCTTGTCGTAATACGGCGTGCCTTTGAGGTAGGGGTCGAAGTAGTCACCGCTTTGCAGCATCTGCACGGCGATGTTCGCCCAGCGGGTTTCCGGGCCCCACAGGTCGCGACTGCCCAGGCCCAGCAGCAGGAGCAGGGCGGAAACGCCCAGCAATAGCAGCAAGGCGCCACGTTCGGTTTTCCAGACAGTCATGGACGGTTCCTAAGGGGATTTTGGATAGAGGGTGAGCACCAGGTCGCCCTTGCGATAGCGCTTGCCTCCGGGTGGCAGTTGCCCTTCCTCAAGGTGTTCGTTGGTGCTCCTGACGCGCATTAGCACTCCGACCGAACCCTGTTGGCGGGCCTCGGCCAGCCACGACTGGACGTTGTCCAGCCCGACTTTGCGGTGTACCGCGTCTGGGTATTGCAGGCCGTATTGCAGCTCGCCTTCGGTGTCATAAAACGCGACATCCGGCCGGTTCAGGCGCCAAGCCAGTGCCGATGCCGAGCCTAATTCGTTGCTCAGTAATGCCTGGGTTTGCTGCAGTTCTTCCAGATGCTCCAGCACAAACTGGTCAGGCATTTCGTTATTCGATATCCGCGCCGGCATGCCCGCTGGCAGGAGTAGCACCAGCAAACCGATGCCCAGGGCTGGCGTCGCCCAGAGTGTCAGTGGGCGAAAGGCTTGCAGCAGGTTGGTCAGGACCCAGCCCAGCAGCACAATGAAGGTCAACGACAGGCTGAACATCTCCGCGTGGCTGTTGCCGTATAGCGGATCGCCGATTTGCAGATAGATCAACGTCACCATCGCGGCCATGCCGATCACGAAGTTGAGCAGGCCGTTGATGCGGATTGCGCGGGTTTTGCCCTGCTGCATCACATCGATCAAGGCATGCCCCATCAACAACGCCAGCGGTAACAGGCACGGCATGATGTAGGTCGGTAGCTTGCCGTTGCTCAGGCTGAAAAAGCCCAGCGGCAGCAGCATCCACAGGGCGAGAAAGGCAATCGCCGGTTGGCGCTTTTCTTTCCAGGTTTTGTGCAGCGTGGCCGGTAGCAGCGCTGCCCAGGGCAGGCACGCGACGACCATGATCGGCAGGAAGAACCACCATGGCCGTGCATGTTGCGCGGTACCGGAGGCAAAACGGCGGATGTGTTCATGCCAGAAGAAGAAATTCCAGTAGTCAGGCTCCTGCACATGGACCGCCCACACCCATGGCAGGCACACCACGACTGCCACGACGATCGCCAGCGGGCCATACCGCAGCAACTCGCCCAGGCGGCGTTGCCAGAGCATATAGGGCACGGCGATCAGCACCGGCAGCAGCAACGCGAGGAAGCCCTTGGTCATGAAGCCCATCGCGCAGGCCAGCCCCAGCGCCGCCCAGGCGCCGAGTCGGGCGCGCGGGGTGCGGCTATCGAGGGCAAACCACAGCGCCACCAGGCTGAGGTTGACCCAGAAGGTGAATTGCGGGTCGAGATTGGAGTAGCCGGCTTGCCCCGCCACCAGGCCGAAGCTCAAGTAGAGCAAGGCGCAGGCGAAGCTTTTGCGCGGGTCGTTCCACATGCGCCGGGCGATCAGGTAGGCCAGCAGCACGCTCAGGGCGCTGGTCAATGCCGAGGCGATGCGCACGCCGAACAGGTTCTGGCCGAAGACCGCCTGGCCGAGGGCGATCAGCCAATAGCCGGCGGCGGGTTTTTCAAAATAACGCACGCCCATGAAATGCGGTGCGGCCCAATTGCCGCTCATGAGCATTTCCTGACTGACCTGGGCGTAGCGGGTCTCGTCGGGTATCCATAGACCGTGCAGGCCCAAGGGCAGGAGATAAAACGCGACAATGGCCAGCAGCAATAAAGGTAGGGGTTTGAATCGGGTCATGCGAACGTCGCTCCTTGACGTCTAAGTGTAGGGAATTTGGGTAAGGACGCACTGGGGTAAAAAGTCACAGTGTTCACTAAGGGGCTTAAAGTATTCATGACGTCCTTAACTAACAGGCGCAGTTGAACATGCCAGAAGTTGGCTGTCGTTTGGCTGAACATCCGCCTCTTGTATCGGTTGAAAAGTGTCTAAAGTTGCTTGAGCGCCGCCGCCCAATCGCCGCTGTTTATAATGCCCACGGCCTTGAGTTCGCCGTTGCCCAGCACCTTGATGAACAATGCACTGCCGTATTCGGTGGATTTCGCATGGGGGTAGCCTAGGGCACGTTCGATGTCACTGATGCAGCCGCTGTGGGTGATCAGCACCAGGTTGCGTCCAGGCTGCTTGTGGCTGAGGAGTTCTTCACCCATGGCATCGCCGCAGATCGCCAGCGGGTCTGGCGACAGTTCGGTCTTGCCAAACATGAACAGCGAGGTCTGGGCGGTACGGGTGGTCGGGGTGCTGAACACGTCTGCACGCTCCATGCCCAGTATTTTAAAGGATTTTCCGGTTTCGGCTGCCTGTTGAGTACCTTTGATCGTCAGACCGTCAGCGGGTCCGAAGCAGGTGTTGGAGGAGCGGTCGCAGCGCTCTTCATGGCGCACCAGTACCACCAGATTACCCTCGCGCCAGCTGGTCAGCAGGCCTGACGTCAGCAGGCGATTGCCCGCGCCCAGGTTCGGTGGCGACACAGGCCAGGCCAGAAAACCTGCCAGCAACACGCCGAGCAAGGTGATTGCTGCAATGCCCTGCCAAATTTTTTTCAGACGTTTTGCTCGCGTTTGATACGAACGCGGTTTGGTCAAGGTCAGGTTAACCACACTATTCACCGTAGGTACGTCAGGCAGCTTCTTATTAGTCAGGCGCAACTGTTTGACAGTGCCCTTAGTGGAGCAAGAGCCTGTCATACGGTTGCTGTCTTTTTGCTGAAAATTGGAGCGTTAAAAATTAGGCGTGCCGACAACTAAAAAGTTGAGCGTCATTGGCGCTTGTCGGGCACTTTATTCGGTGCTCGGTAGGTAACCGGTGAAATGCATGTGAAAAATTTGCGTGGCGAGGTCGGTCAGCCGTTATCCTCGGTTGCAGTCCATTGGCGAGCGAGCATTCCCATGTTGCAGGTGCAAGGTGTCCATAAATGCTACGTCACTGCGCAGGGCCCGCTGACGGTATT